>Ga0256405_10003493_pt1 | contig 32209 bp, 51 predicted proteins | sample RumenRJG_02DNA_FD_189096 | JGI IMG/M metagenome (GOLD analysis project Ga0256405, IMG submission 189096) | Bovine rumen microbial communities from Lethbridge, Alberta, Canada - RJG_02 | ecosystem: Host-associated > Mammals > Digestive system > Stomach > Rumen | place: Canada: Alberta...
AGCTTGTCGACTGGTCGCTTGGTGTTTCCGCCGCGAGCAAGGCCGGTCTCCGTATGACGATGACGATCATCCCCGTGATCGGTCTTACGGTCGCATACTTTTATTTCAAAAAGAGATTTACCCTGACTGATGAACGCGTCCATGAGATCGCTGAGCAGGTCAGAGCAAAGAGAGATGCCGGAAAGAACTGATCTTTTTCCCAAGAAAACGGGCTGTATGAAATCATACAGCCCGCTTTTTATTAAAACGAGGGATTTAATGCGTAAACATTTTTCTCGTCAAGTCTGTCAAGCGTGCGGCGCAGCGCCTCCCCGAAGCGCTGATAGTGGACGATTTCGCGCTCACGCAGGAATTTGATGACGTTGTTAACATCCGGGTCGTCGCTCAGACGCAGGATGTTGTCATAGGTCACCCGCGCTTTCTGTTCGGCGCCCATATCTTCATTCAGATCCGCGATCACATCGCCCTTGACTCCGATGCTTGCCGCTGTCCATGGGAAACCGGAGGCAGCCGTCGGATATACGCCTGCGGTATGATCAACAAAATAGGTGTCGAAGCCGCTTTTTTTGATCTCTTCCGGGCTCATTTCGCGCGTGAGCTGATACAGGATCGTTCCGACCATTTCAAGATGGCCGAGTTCCTCCGTGCCGATATCGGTAAGCAGCCCTTTCAATTCGGGATAGGGCATGGAAAAGCGCTGGCTGAGATAGCGCATGGAGGCGCCCAGCTCGCCGTCCGGGCCGCCGTATTTCAAAAAGCGGTAATAAAGAAAAAGCCTTGGAATACCAAGGCTTTTTCTATGTAATCTTACTTTTCAAACGCGTCGGGCTGCTCGTCTGCTTTGGCTTTCAGCATTGCAATTCCCTTTTTCAGCCATTCCGGGATTGGTGCGCCGAGCTTGCCGGCATTTTCAATTATACTGCCCAGCTCCGTAAAGGTATACCAAACCGCTACGATAAGGGTAATGTAATGCTTGTCCTGGAAACTGCCGAGGATCGGGGCCGCTGCGCTGTGCAAGATAACCTGGACAGCGATATCGCAGAGCGCCGCGACGAGCAGTGCTGTGATCTCGCCGAGCTTGTGCCAAAGCCCCTGCCTTGCGACCGCGCTTGACCATTCGTCTTTTGCGCGCGCCGCGAGGGTGCCGGTGATGTAGTCCGTGAACATGGCCACAACGAAGATGGCGATCGCCCAGCCTGTCCAGCCCCAAAGGCCAGTGAGGAAGGTGATGACCAGCGTAATGGCCGCTTTGATTTCGGTTACTTTGTCGGGTGCATTCATGATGATACCTCCATAAAATTTTCTAAATTGTATTTCCCGCCGTTCTTGTTTTTCTTAAAAGTCAGCTTGAGAGCATTGTTCGGTCAGCGTCGTTTCGTACACTGTGATGGGGAGTTTCACGCCAAAATCGTCTTCCACCATCCGGAGATCATATCCTTCAACACCACCACATTTAACTTACCTCCAGCAGCTTGGCCCAGGTGGGGCCATCAAGCTCTCCTGTTACTGGAATCCCTTTTTCTTTCTGGAATTTTTTTATGACTGCCTCGGTCATCGCACCGAGGTAACCGTCATTCCCATAGGGAAGATCTTTCCCCTTGTAAATGAGAATCTCCTGCGCGATCTTCACCCAGAAGTTATCGTTCCAGTTATCGAATCGGCGGAGCGCCATCGTGGTCTTGACTTCGCAGGTCTCGCCGGTCGGCTTCGGTGTAGGCTCCGGCGCAGGTTCCGGGGTCTCCCCCGAGAGCTTTGCTGTGACCTTCGCAGCTAGATCGTCCATACGTGCCATGAGCCAGTTGCCGGGACAGCTCTTGTCCGGCTGGTACCACCGGTGCACCGACAGGATCATTTCGTCGGCTTTCGGCGTGTAGGCGTCCGTCATCGCGAGAGTGCCGAGCCACAAGAGCTTCGTCTTTCCATTACGGCGGCAAATGTCCACGCACAGATCGATGAGCCTGTTGTAGACCTCCGGGCGGAACGCATAGGGTTCAGAGAGATCGCTTGCGCACTCGATTGTCACGGCCCGGGAATCGTTCGCCGGGGAGGAGGAGCAGAGCGACCTGTTCTTCTCCTCGACAGAAAGACCGACACCGTCGATGCCGCAGACGTAGTTGCAAGACCACCTAGATTCGTTCACGAAGAAGTCGCATCCCTTCTTCGCTGTCCATTGTCCGACGATGCAATGCGGTGTGATGCGGTCAATGCTGTGACCGCGCAGCCCGCCGTGGTGGGGCGAGAGATTGGTGTAGATCACCATAGGGCTGTTTGTGTATGTCATGTTTGTTCTCCTTATGCCGTCCTTTTCCACATATAAACTGCAAGATACGGCGGCATAATGGTAGCCGTATCATTAGTACCGACCTCACTCGTAGAGCCAGTCCAAGCATTTGCGGCGTTGAAGTTGAATCCGCCAGCGAGGCTCCAGCCTTTGCCGTCGCCGTAGCAGCCGGCACCAGTCACCTGAAAAGCAGAGATCGCGCCGGAGCCACTACACTGTGCATCCATACCGGCATTCGAGTTATCGGCATTGATTCTCCACTGGCCCGTGATGTTCATTGTGCCACGAGTGTGAGAGTGCTTTGGCATATCCGCAGCAACATAGCTCGACTTGCCGCCGGTAGTTCCGGCAGCATATTCAGAGCCAGCTGCCAAAAGGAATCTGTCTTCAAGCTGCTCCCACGTTCCGCCGAAAAGTGTGCTTGGGTCTGTGCTGTTGATGCTCATGTAAATCGAGCCGATCGGGTACACAGCGTCAAAAAATCCCTGCCCTTTTATGTGCCAACCATCGGCGATTTCGAGGGTCTTGTCATATTCGCTCACCTTTCCGATTGCGATACCGCCGTTGACCCCAGCGCCCCAGTTCATGCGGGTAGACGCAGTTGGCAATTTCAGCTTGAATACCGTCGTGCCGAAGTCATCTGCAAGCTCTATGCGGACATTGTATGTCGCGTTGGTGTCGGCAGCGATCGGAGCAGATACGCTCGTTTCGGAATACGACGCAAGCGGGATATTCTGCGACGAATAAGATTGAGCAGACTGCTTCTTGTATTTTGCCATCAGCGTCTTGCTGTTAACGTTTCCGAGTGGCGTGACCGTGATGCTGTAATTCACGGCGAAATATGCCCCAGTGTTGTCGTCCGTTCCGTCTGCCTTGCAGCGGTGAACGGCGAGGCTGTTGATCTGTGGCGCTGTATAGTCGTAGATCTCAATCGTGATCGATGCCGTTGCCACCTGGCCGCGGCTGTCCACGATCCGCGCTGTGATGCTTGTATTATCAGCTGACAAAACAAAATCGGTCGTTGCCGGGCTTTCGTTGTAGGTAGCGCCGTTCGCTGTGATCTGCGTTGTGGAAAGGGTCGCACCAAACGCAAACGTATTTGTCAGCGTGACCGTGATCTTGCTCTTGCTCTTGATGAACTTCCCATAGGTGGTAAGACACCCTGTCGGATCAGATACTGCAATCGAAACACTTGGCGCGACATCTGCAGCCTTAAAGGTGAGAGTACAAGTTGTCGTGCTCGCGCCAATCAGCGTGCTACCATTATATGTCTCGCACGTGATTGTCGCCGTTGCGGACATCGCGTTCGTTATGAGCGGTGCGTAGGTGGCAAGCGCTGGCGTCCATGTCAGCGTCGGGTATGTAGTGCCCTGCGTCATCAAAGTCTCTGTATTGCCCGCGCACGTGACCTTGACGGTATGGGTGAAGCCGGAATTGTAGCGATTGAGCGTGATGGTCACGTCTTCTCCGAAGTGCGCATTTGTAGCGCTGACAGATGAAATACGAGGACGCGTTGTAAGCGAAACGGATTTCGTCTCTGGTGTTCTTACTCCGATAACAGGATAGCCAGAACCGTAATAATAGAGAGCGCCGAATACATCATCCGCATCGTCATTTCGCGTACCACCATTAAGCGAAATGGTAAGCGTTGCTGCTCCGATCGCGTTGTGTTGCACCCATATCGTAGCCCCATTGTCGGTGTTTGGGATATAGGTATAACTGCTATCCACAGTAAGTGTGTACGGAGCTCCGCTCATCGTGAGAACAGTTGTGCCGTTAAATTTTAGCGTTCCGAAGCATCGGCTATTTGCCGCCGCTCCGGTATATTTGATATAGACACCATCGAGCCGTACTTTTGTTCTGTTGTTGACAACGTCGTATTCCACTTCCGTGTAGTTTACCCGAATGTAGTTCGTCGGGTATCCGAAAGATTGAATACGATAGCTGTCAGAAAACTCTACACTCGGCATTTACTCACCTACCCATGTCAAGTCGAGGGAGCCGTTCGTTCGAGGGATGAACGCATAGTTCCCGAGAATCAGACGACCGCCGACCGGGATCGTCAGCGTAATCGGCGCGACAAAATCATTCGCTGTCCAATAAGTCATGGCGACACCATTGACATAGATGCCGATACGGTCATTCTCAACCTTGAGCGTGACCTCATTGCCGATCTCGCCGAGCGTGATGCTGCCGCCTGCCATCTGGATATACGATTGCAGCGAGGCAAATTCCGCATCGGCCTTTGCGGCGACATCATCGACATCCTTATGCAGATTTGAAAAGTCGATGCGGATGCCGTCTGCGGTCTGCTCGATGCTCGTTTGCACGGCCCCAACAAGATTGTCCGTTTCTCCCTTGGTATAATAGGATTCGGAGACGGTCAACGTAATGCGTTCCTCACTCTGTTCGATCGCGCTCTGATTCCGCTGCTCGACTTCGCGGACGGTTTTCGCCGTCTCCTGTCGCACGTTTGTCTCGACCGTCTTCATGGCAGCCGAGATCGCCCGCTGATTGTTCTCCGTCATGCTGTAGGTTGTAGCGCCGAGCACGAGTATATTTTTTTCCGGATTGAGAAGATCGATTTCGAGCTTCTTAACAAGATATCGCGCAAGTAATCCATGCGCCTCTTTATGCCAGTCGTCATAGATCTCAACATATGTTCCGAGGGAAAAGGTGTTGAAATCATAGCCGGCAGCTGCAAGGTCCGCCGCGGTGATCTTCACGGTGGACGGAAGCTGCCGCACAACGATGAGCGCAGCCGTAGATTTAGTAAGCAGATTTTGAGGAATAGTTACGTCGTCCCAGACAACGACCTTGACAATTCTGCTGCCGTATTGCTCCTCTGCCGTTTTGGAATAAACGATATCCCCTTCTTTGCAGATATCATCCGTCTCGCTGTCCGGCAGCTCCGCAATTGTAAGACGTTCATTGCTTTCCTCATCCGTTTTTCCGAGAGGAAGGATCGCTGTCGCGATTTCCGCCCCGCGGCGCTCTGTCGATATGGCAAGGAGGTTAAGACCCGCTCGGATCGGCTGATTTGCGAGGACGTCGAAATCAGCAAGATAGTCGAGGAAAGAGACCCCGCCTTCATGTCGGATCCAGAGATAACCGCCCAGCGTATCAAGCAGCCCCTCCTTTATCAGCGTCCAGGTCGTGCTGTACTCGGTGTCAGACCGTGCGATATACCCGTTTGGATCCGTAACAGTTACCGTTCCGACGGTAAACCGACGATCGGGCGAAACCTGGGCGTTATGACGTTCGACGAGAAAAGTGAGGTAATCTGCCGGTGTGGCCGCTTCAGGATTTGTTGGAAAGGTAAAGGGACGCTGCACGCTGTCATTGAAAAAGGCAAGCTCTCCTTCGCATTTGCAATCGCGCCCATTCTCCCAGCCGAGCACGTCGTCGAGAAGGCGGCAGCGGCTCTTAATCGAGCCGTCACATGTTGCTTCAAGCGTCGATTTTAGGCGCTTTATCTTTAAATAGGCCGGGTGCTTCGGATAAATGGAAAACTGCAAGGTGTCAGCCTTATTGAGCTCCTGCGTGAGCTTGGCGGATGTCAGCTTGTATTCCGGGAGACGCGGATCGTAGACGAGCGAGTTGTCGACCGTAATCTGCCAGCTCATAAGCTCCCCTCCCGATAAGTGAAAGTAACCGTCGCCGAGCCGGTGACGGTTATTTCCGTATCTCCCTGCAAAAGAACAAGCTGGGGAATTATCTGCTCGCCTGCGTCGATTGCTACGCTGTTCCCGCTCCATGCAAGCGTTAAAGAGCCTGTAGCCGATATTGCAGGCACGGCCGGGCGCCGCTCATTCGTGAGCTTGATCGTGCCCTCTCCCTGCTGTGTGACGCTTGTGAGCGTGGTTTTGAGCTTATACGGCTCGGCGGTCATTTTTACAGGGATTTTCCCGGCATTATAGTCACTGATATCCCCGAAAGAAATAACGCCGTGCCAATAATGCCTTGTGTCGTTTGGAAGAATGAGATCGACCTCTAAACCATGCCAGGCATTGCGCAGCGTTGTGACGAGCTCGTCCCGCTCCTCTTCGCCCATGGACTTGAAGAGCGTGAATGTGATTTCACGGTCGTAATAAACAGCAATCCCCTGCGGGGCATAACTCATGTTTAATGAGCCGTCCCCGCCGGGGATATCAACTCGGTTTTCCTTGAGCTTTGGCTCGCTGATCTTCAGATCCGCACAAAGGAGGAGACCGTATTCATCGAGCGTATTTATGCCGTTGATTATAACGCCATAGAGCATTATGCAAGTCCCCTTTCGTCCATCGTGGAGCGCATGCCGAGAGCGCTGTTCATACGATCAGTAATGCTGCCGATAAGAGTGTCGCCGTCGATATATACGCGCAGCCTGTCAATTTTCTGCGAGAGATCTCTCACCAAACTGATTAACTCCGTGTGGTCTTCTGTTATTGCAGCGCTGCTGATACTTACCGACGCCTCGAACGATTCAGCTTTCATCGCGTCCCTTATGTAACGCTGAAGGACGTTTACTGGCGCTACAGCTTCAGGACCCGCTTCCCCGCCGCCTAGCAGTTTGTTCCCGCTCATTCCGAAAATAGTAGCACCATTCAGAACGGCGCCTTTTGCGTACCAAGAAATACCAAAGCTTGGAGCCGCCGGAGGATTAAGTGAAAATTTTCCTGAAACAGTAAAGTGAGGCAACTTGAGCGACGGAAGTGACCAAGAGAAATTAAAGACATTCTTGATCGTATTGACGGCACTTTGAATTTTACTCTTGATCCCGTCCATTACACTCGAGATCGTCGACTTGATCCCGTTCCAGATGCCTGATACAGTTCCGCTCACCGAGCTAAAGACAGAGGAAACGGTTGACTTAACGGCATTCACTCCATTGGATACACCCAATTTAATGTTGCCCCAAGCGGCAGAAATGCTCGATGTAATTGCGCCCCAGGTCGTAGAAGCTTGACTTTTCATATTGTTCCAGGCGTCACTTGCAGATGTCTTTATTGAATTCCAGATTGCAGAGGCTTGCGCTCCAATCCAACCGGCGGCTGCTGTGATCCCGTCGCCTACCATTTGGATCAACTGAAGACCTGCTTCTTTCATCTGCGGCCAAGCGGCAGAAAAGCCGGTTTTTACTGATTCCCAAATTGCAGGAAGCGCAGCAACAATCTGCGGAATTGCGGTGATCATGCCTGTTGCTAAAGATGCGAACAGCGCAATACCGCTTTCGACGATCTGTGGAGCCGCCGCAATTATGCTATCTGTGATCGGGCCGATCATATCCGGGAGAGCTGTGGAAATAGAGGACACAAGAGAACCCGCAGCATTGAGGAATCCAGGAAGCACATCGCTCATGAGAACTGGCAGTTTCTCTCCGATTACAGGAGCCAAGTTTGCAACGACCTCCCCGATGCCTGTGAGCGCTTGCTCCGCAACCGGAAGAATGTTTCGAAATGTGGTCTCAGCGGAAGTCGTCAAGGCATCAAAGTAGACAGAAAGGTCAGCGTTCTTGTCTCCAAAAGCGGTAATCAGATTGCTCCATGCCGCTTTTGTCATCATCCAGGAGCCAGTAATTGTAGTTGCAGCTTCTCTTGCTGTTGTCCCTGCAATGTTTTGCTTCTGCTGAATCAGGTCGATTGCCTCGACAATGTCCCCAAAATTTTTGATAGAAAGATTTCCAGCCTGGCCGATCGATTTTGCGTACGCGTTCGCGTCTGCGACCAGGCGCTGCATCTCGCTTTGCGTACCGCCATATCCGAGCTTGAGGTTATCAAGCATAGTGTAATTCTGCTTTGCAAAGCCCTGAAAAGCGTTTTGCACATTTGCGATATCGCCGCCGAAAGTATTGACGTTGTCAGATATGGCCCGCATCGCCTTATCAGCCTGGCTCGCCGCCCTCGCCGTGTCTCCTCCGTATGACTGGATTAAAGCAGCGGCAAAGGAGGTCGACTGCGCCATGTACTGATTTGCGGACATGCCTGCGCTCATATACGCGTTCTGCGCGTAAGTCATCATCTGATCTGATGCATCGCCGAACAGCTTTTGAACGCCTCCGGCAAGCTGCTCGTAATCTGCATAACCTCTGACTGCAGATGTGGTAAGTGTTGCAATGGCCCCCGCACCTGCAGCAAGAGCTGCCCCGGTTACCTTTGCAAATGTTCCTATTACGCCGCCTGCTGCGCCAATAAAGCGTGAGGCAAAGGTTTTTCCTCCGCTTGCGCCGTTATCGCCAAGCCCCTTTGCAATTCTCGATGCTATGCCGTCTGTTGTTGGGATAATCTGCACATAGGCTTCAGCAATTTGTCCTGCCATTTCTATTCTCCAATCATCTTTTGCCTTGCCGCAAAAAACTCCTCCGGCGTCGCATAGCTGACAACTTCAGATTTCGTGGTGGTTTCCTCAGTGAGTTTTTGAAAAATTGAGTCCGGTCTGTTTGTGCCCTTGGCTCCGTCTGTTGACTGAAGCCAAGCAATCTGGCTGAGCTTATCAATGGCGAGACACAGAAGCATATCGCGCAAGCTGATCCGACTTTGATTCTTCTTTCGCATGACCCTGCTTTCTGCTGATAAGCCACAAGCGAGAGTTGCCAGTGTTCGCACCGGCAGCTCTCGCATGTTGAAAATATGATATGTCTCGGCCATGTCACAGACCAGCTCATCCTCATAGAGAGCCAGCATGGCGGCAAGGGCGATTATTTTTTTTCGGGATCCCTCAAGCCGTCGAAGATCTCTTCGACCTCCGTTTCGACCTTTGTCATCCTGACGCGCCCGTTTTCGTCGCGGCAGTGATCATAGAGAGCCCTCTTCTGATCGGGCGTCATCATTCGGTTAAGCATCTCGGGGATCCGGTCTGCCTTTCCTTTATCGACGTCGACGATGCATTCAAAGAGCTCCATGTCGTCGAGGACGGCTTTGTCGATATCGATCTCAAAGCCGCTTTTTGTGACAATCTGACTCATGCAGTGCCTCCCTGGTTGTTCGCAGCGGCGTTCGCATCTGCGGCTGTAGTCGTGGCTTTTTTGATGTACTCGCGGTGTGTATCGCCCTCAATAGCTGTCGAAGGCGCCGCGTTGATCGTGGTCTGATAGCCGGTGACGTTGTCATCTTTGTAGTTGATCTCCGCTACCTCTTTGACAGAGCCCTCTGGGATTACGACACGCTTCAGCGCATCGTTAAGGATGAGTTCAAAAACCCAAACCAAAGGCGGCTGGGTTTTGCTGTTTGCGCGTACCGTAATGCCATCTTCAAGCGTGCCCGAAACGTTTCCATCTCCATAAACAGTTTTCAGTACATGGACATTCAGCGTTTCGATCAGAGTCGTCTTGAAACGGTCAGGCTTTGCAGTCTGCGGCGTTGCGACCACATCACCACCCCAGGCCTTGATTTCACTGGTTTCTGCCGTGTTCTCGTTGGTCAGGCCTTCTTCTGAGGCATAGCCCAGGCACTTGAATGCATCGCTGAGTGCAGTGACTGCATCAGTGGGAAGCGCGGTCCCCTTGGGAGCTACAAAAATTGCGCCTCCGATTTTCGGTTTACCGGTGCTGACATTGGAAACATCGTTCATTATTCCTTTTACACCTCCAGATAGGTAATTCTGAATATCGCCTGATAGCGATACTGTTTCGATTGCGGATCCGTGAAGTTATAGTCGGTGTCGAGCTTGCAGCTGCTGATCCGATGATCCGCAATCAGATCCGACATTGTCGCCTTGACACTCTCATTAAGAAGCGCAGCCGCGTACAGTGAACCGGCGCAGGACTGGACTGCAATGGAATCTGTGTGTAGATGGTTATGGACACTGCTGCCGGTTTTCTCGAGAACAATATACTGCTCCGGCTTTGGATCCTCGGGTACCTCCAGTACACAGGGAACGAGAAGCTCGGAATCAAGGTAATCCGCAACGAGTTTCTCAATCATCGTAGTGCTGCCCCCTTGCCTTCTCTAAGGTGTTGTTGCTGTAATTGTCCGCCCTTGCTGCAGCGCTTGAGGGATATACGATCGCACCCGATCTTTCAGGATAATCAACCCGGCGCACAGCATAACCCGGGCCGGCTCTTTCCGCCATCTGCTGCGCGATCCCCATACAGACGCCTGCGCCGCCACCTTTCAGCAGCATTGAGCGAACGGCTGAGCCGTTAAGCTTTACTTTAATTTTCGGCACAGCTTTCCACCTTCACTTTCATGTTCCAATTCAGGGGAATCAGCTTATCAATTCCTCGCGTCGGCTTGCCGATCACTCGCCAGGTCTCACCGAAGAACCTGACGCGGTGTCCTTCCCAAGTATGATTATCAGTCTTCGGAATTCCCAATTGATATGTTGCCCTCCGCCCCGTCAGATTGAGCGTGTCGAGGATCTCCTCATCACTCAAAGGTGCCACGAGGACATTTTCAACGTCGACCGGCGTTTCCGTATAGATCGGACGGTTAAAACCGTCAATGCCGGTCTGCGTGCGTTCAAGGAGCTGAACTGTTATTCCCTTGAGCATCATACAGATTGATCACTCCTATCTGCTGGCGGCGCAGGCCAAGCCGAGCCAGCTCCGAACGCTTGATGAACAGGCCGCCGCCCGGGACAAGATATGTCCCGCTCACAGAGTAGCCGAGTCCGGACTGCGTCATCTGGGTCATCGGTGTTTCGTCGGTCGGCGTCATCAGCGTGCGCGCTACGACGTCGACCGTTACAGACTTAGCGACAGAGGCCAGCACGGTGGTCTCCTCGATCATCTGATCGAGATTCTTTCCCACCTTGATAGCTTCCATGCGCAAGCTGTCCGAAACAAGTGGAAGCAGGACCTCAGCCCGCTCCCGCTCCCCCGGTGAGAGCTGACGCCACAAGGCGATCAGGTCTGACACTGTCGCGAAGTCGCTCATGTCTTATCAGCTCCCGCGTTTCCGTTCTTGGCATTTGCGCCCTTTGCCTGCTTCGGCTGCTTCGGCGCTTTACCCTCCTCGACGGGTTTCCAGTCGCCCCCGGAGATTACTCCGGGGGTCTCAATGATGTTGCCGGTTTTGGTGTTGATGTACTTCATGTCGGCACCTCGATTATGCCGTGGCCTTGATCCAGGCGAAGGCGCTGGCGTCGAGGATGCCCCAGCCGATATACATCTCGCCGCGGAGATAAATCTGGTTGTGGCCCTTCAGATCGCCAAGCGTGGCGTCGTTGTCCGGGTTGCCGTAACGGATGATCTCGATGGGGATCTCCTTGGCATAACCCCACTTGAACATATTGGCAAAGTCGCCGACGAGCGCTCTGTCGAGGCTGTTGTTGGCGCTGACGGTGGAGTTGACGTCCACTTTCAGGCCGTTGACGTTTCCGGGGTTTCTGCCCCAGGCGAGATCGGGATAAAGACGATGTCCGTCCTGCCCGATCAGCGAGGCGAGCTCGCTGCGGAAGGCCGGCGCAAAAGCGGCGCCGGTAACATCGCGATCGCCGCCTTCGATCAGCGCGATCGCGGCGTCCATCTCGGTATCCGCGTTGGTGTTGGCAGACTTGGTCACGATCTGCGTGACCTTGCTGTCGAAGTGGTTGTTGCCGATGACTGCGGATGCGGTGCCCGTACGGGGATTGATGCCGTGCATGCCCATCAGGTCAAAGCCTTTGGCAGACTTGCTGGCGAAGCCCTCGGCGAAACGCGAAAGATAGTCCAGCTGCACGGACTCGCTGGCATACAGGAATTCTTCGGAGATGCGAGCGCCATACTCGATCTTGATCGGAACGATCGTAACCGGGTCGATCGTGGCGCCGCCCTTGGACTTAGCGCCGTTTTCTGCGACAACGTCGACTTCCTTGTCGAGAGAGAAGGTAAATTCCTTCAGGCCGTTGAACGGAATCGGAGATGCTGCGCAGAGCGCAGCCAGGGACGAGTGGCCCTTGACCTTGTTGATCATGTCGGTGACAAGCTCTTCCGGGAAGAGGTTGCCTTTGCTGAGAACATCGGACATTTTTTATTCCTCCTTGATTTTGTTGAGCAGCCCCTTGAGAGCTGCGGTTTTGGGATCCGGCGCCGGCCCCTCGGGATCGCGAAGCGGCGGCGGGTCCTGCTTATTGTGGCCAATCAGCTTGACCAGAGCTTCGGCGTCCTTCTTGAAATCTTCCTCCGTCTCGCCGGCGAGTCGGGAGGCCATCTCGTAAGGAAGCCCGGCGGCAAGGGCAGCTCTCGTTTTTGCCGAGTCGGTCTCGTAGCCCTTAACCTTGGAGCTCAGCGTCGCGATCGTCTTATCGCGCTCCGCAAGCTGTCCCTGCGCTGTGCCAAGATCCTTCTTGATCTGGTCATAGTCGGCATAGGGCTTGATCGCGGTCTCCCGCTCTCTGCGAAGCCTGTCCGCGATCGCGGCATTGAACTCCTCCTGCGTGTTGATGGGTTTGAACTCATCTGCCATAAGAATCTCCTTCCCTCTTTCGCCCGAGGTATGGGCATAAAATAAGCCGCCATAATAGCGGCCAATTAAAAAGGACGGGCCGCTTGTTTTGGAGCGATCCGTCCTTAATAATTCACTTTTTGCGTGTGGACTTTTTCCTTAAACTCTTCGGCCGCCCAAATTGCGAGGATCGCGCTGTCCATCAGCGAGATATCGGCGCCGTCCAGGATCGATCTGAAGCCAAAGCCGCCGTTGCTGCCGATCGCACGGTGCTCGCAGTTTTCCACAACCTGTGAAAGCGCCGGTTGCCCCATGTGGCAGATCCGGCCGGCGAATACCGACGCCTCAAAGAAGGCGTTGGCCGCGATTACCTCCTTGACTGTTGGCAGATAAGGCCGCTGGATCTTTGCGTCGTGCATTTCATCAGAGAGCAGCTGCTGACCATTGGCACCGTCTACAATGATCCGCTTCGCGTGCCCGGCAACAGATTTCAGGAAAGCGATAATCCAGTCGTTTCCCGCCTTTGTCTCGCGGCGGTCTATGACCTCGGTGAAAATGCGGTCGTCCTCTGTGCGGATCGCGATAGCCAAACTGACGCTGGCCGCGTCGTGGTTGTATTTGATCCCGACATACATTCTCCCCTTCAGCACCGGGAGAGCCGGCTCCTTGAGCGAGCTCCACTCCTCATGCGTGATCGCGGATTTCTGATTGTACTGGATCCATCGGCCAAGGCGCTGTATGTTGAAGTCCGTCCGGTCGCTGCCGATCTCATCCGTGATCGCCCGCTCGGTGAGGCCCTGCCCCAGGGAGGGGTTTGTCTCATACCAGGCTTCTTTATCACGCGGATCGGTGTCGTGCTCGACGCTCCATTCCGCCCAGCCGGCGTTTTCCTTCTTGCCGGTGAGCACATCCTCACGGAATTTCACAAATACGGTGCCGGATGAGACTGCTGTCGGCGGCGTGCCGAGAAAAACAGTCTGCGGGTTTTTCGAGTCCGTCACGACGTATTTCAGGGCGCTTTCCTGGTCGTCCTTGTACTCTTGTGCCTCGTCTATGACCAGCAGGTCAAAGCCTTCACCGAGGCCGCCTGTGGTCGTCCTTGTGCGGAATTCGACGATGCCGCCACCTTCAACCTCGATATGCTCTTTGCCGAAGGCCTTGTATGACGAAACGACCCTCAATCCGGCCTTATTGGTCAGATCGAGAAGTCGCTCCCAGGCATTGTGTGAAGTTGTCGTTCTGTGGGCGGTGTGCAGGATCCTTTCACCGTTCTTCAGGCCCCAGAGCTCGCGTATGGTGACGATCTCTGTTTTGCCGTTTCGGCGGGGTACCTCATAGCCGAATTTGCTGTGCTTCCACAGTCCGCCGGTTGTGACGGCCATAATATCCTTTAGCAGCAGTTCCTGCCACTTTCTGGCCTTCTGCCCGGTGGAATTATATAATTCGACCGCCTCAGCGCCGTGCGATTTCCGGTACGGAAGGATGAAGGATCGCGTCGGCGTCTGGCGGCCTATTCGCTTTTTAGGCATAGTTTTTTAATTGTCCGGTATTGCCTGCTGAATTTTGTCAGCGAGATGTGCAAAACTTTCAGCTTTTTTCTGCGATCTAGCATCCTCATCGGGAAAGTTAGAATACATAATTTCAGCATCATAGATTTCATCTAACAGCGAGAGTGCTTCCTCTTCGGTGTAATCCTTTTCCTCATTAAGAGCAATCCCTTCCGCCTCAAGAAGCTGTTTTTCTTCCTTCGAAATCATGATTTTCATTCTCTCACTTCCCTTCCTTGAGCTTTTTGACTGTTTTTGAATGAGTGGCGTGGGTTGTCGTAATTTCTCCGGTATCAGGATTTATCGCTATTGTTGCCTTTTCGCCGATGACAACAAAAGACGGTCTTCCCTGTTTATCAATTTTCGTTGGCCTGATATCAAGGGGGTGCTCTATAGCATCTTTGATATCTGCAATGCTTATCCCGCGTTCTGCCATTCTGTCGAACACATGGCCACGTAAGCCGGTAATGGTTGTTTGTCCCACCGTCAGGCCAATTACTTGCCTTTTTTCTTTGGCCCTTTTTTCTGATTGTACGTGTTTTCCTTCAAGCTCCTTCGCTCTTTCAATCCGTGCGTCCCTCTCGGCTTGAGCCTGGCTGGCATAGACGGTCTTGCTGTGCACGTTTTGGACTTTTCCGTCCCCGGGATCATACAGAACGATGCAACGGCAATTCTCGTGTCTGCGGTAGATCTCGCGATCTACGGGATAGTCATACTTTCCGGCAAGCTCTGAGCACCATTCACAGCAACCGCCTACGGAGATCCTTGTCACCTTCGGCGACAGACCGGCCCGGCCGTGAAACTCTACATTTTCTCGCACCGTATCGTCCACGGCGCTTATCGTAAAGTTTGTAACCGGTTCCTTCAGCATCCAGGAAACGCTCTCAAAGTCTTCGGCCTCACTGACCTTGTTGATAAAGCCTTCAAGTCTGTCCGGATCTGGCAACGGTCGGACCGCCTTTAAGCCGATATGGGCTGCCTGATTTAGGCTTTCCTGAACCTGAGCAGCAATGTTTGAAGCGAGCTCATAGTTGTTTGTAAGCGCTGGCCCGAGGATACGCTCGGCGATATTATAATACATGCGGCCATCCGGAAGCATATCCCCCGAAATGTGATCCTGCAGCACATCGGAAAGTATCTCACCAAGCCTGGCGGCATATTCAGAAGCCTCTTTGTATGTTGCCTCGCCTTTTGTGATGAGCTCGCTAAGCTCTGCAAGTATTTTATCCTGCTCGAGACGTTTTGTAAAGTCATTACGGATCTCTTCCAAGAGAGCCGGCACAATATCCGTCATAGCTCATCTCCTGGGGCGATCCCCGTCAGATCGTGCAGTGTTTCGCGGCCGATATAGCCCGGTATTGCCTGGTTGATCTTAATCGCGCCGTCGCCGATCAGCGAGAGGGACGCCGCGTCGGGCTCGAACACGGGCTCCCATACAGGCTTCGTCTTGTAGAATTCCTGCCGCCGATAAGGGAAGCTGTCGCGCAGCCGGGCGGCCAGGAAGCCCACATTCAGGAAGCCGCTTCCGAAGGTCCTCTGTGCCTTTTGCGCGCTCCGGCGAAGCTTTACATGCGCGGCCTTGATCGCGTCATAGGAGGACGGATTATCACTCGGGAAGCCGAGGTCGTCCAACGTCAGCCCGGTCTCGCCGGCAAACTGTGAAGCAAACATTCTCAGCTGCACAAGATGCGGCTCCATGGACTGCTGGGTGAACTGTCCAAACTTCGGATCGCTGCCGCCTTCATCGTCTTTCGTGATGGTGATCATCGCGCTCATGGCGGCCTTCCACTTTTCCATTTCTTCCGCGTCCTGGCTCAGCCCGGTAACATATTTCTGGGGGAAGCTGAAGAATTCCGCGCTGATCTCCGAGCGCTTGATCGTGCGCAGTGCCGAACCCGTCAGTGACATGCAGGCCCGCGAGATTCGGGAGTGTCCAAATGGGCGGACCGCGTCCGGCCGGTTGATGATCGGCACCAGGAGCGGATAGCCGGCCTTGTTCGGATCCGTGCGGTATTTCTTGCCCCGTTCGTAATAGACCGTCTTTTCCGCTGTGTACCAGGCCTCTTTTACAGGATTGTCGTTCTTGTCTCTGCTGAGAACGGCATAGCCCTCATTGAGGAGGTTTGTAATCGGATCGATTTCACCGGTCGCGTTGCCGCCATCGATCACCTGAAAGCGCGGAAAGCCGTCTTCATCGGGTGAGATGTAAACAAAGCAGCAGGAAGAAATCAGCGCCGAGAGAATCGAGCTGTCAAAGAAGATGTCCGGATTGTTCATCCGGAAGATCTCGTTGACGTCAAACAGGTCATTTCTGAATTCCCGGAAGCTGAGACGGTCCGCCATGCTGTCAACAGCGGTGGCGCACCATCCGATGCAGGACTGCCAGGCGCGCAGCTCCGGCGGGCTGGAGATGTTGAAGTCGCGAGCGATGTTCTTCATCTCGTAGTATTTATAGCGCTTCAGGACGCGCGTGCGCTTTGTGATCAGCTTCCGGCGCAGGTAGTCCGGGCCTTTGTATGCATAGCTCATGTGAGCACCTCTTTAGCGTGTGTTTTTTTGCGTAGTACGGCGGTGAAGGGCGCACGCGCGCGTACGGGGGTGGTATGCCCCCCTCTTCAACCCTTGTATTTTGACCAGTCAGCAGATTGAGGCAAATTTCGGTTGGAAATAAGCTTTCCTGGAATAATCCTGTCTCCGCCTTCTTTTTGCAGCTTGTCCGCTTTCTGTCGGTTGCAGGTCCAGTGTGCAAGCTGCAGGTTGCTGATGTCTGAAGGGTGGCCGCCGCGGTTGATCGGAACGATGTGATCGATCGAAGGAGCAAGAGGATTCGGATATTTCAGCGAGAAGTCCACAGGCTTCCCGCACAGCGCGCAGACAGTCTGTGTGGCGAAGATCTTTTTCTTGTTTTTCTCAAGCGCCGTGCGGTGCTGTCCGATTTCATCTTTGCGGTATGTTCTGGCCACGTTGTTTCCTCCCTCGCCTGTTCTGCTTTTGGCGAACAGCATAGCTCCACCCCGGCCGCCCGCACAGGTCGCAAGGCTCTTTGATCTGCGAATGTAGAGAAATCACACGGTATCCAGCATTCATGTAATCTTGCCGACAGCGATGGCACAGGCACCTTTCGTCTTTCACTTTCTCAAACCAGATGTTATAGATTTGCCGGAGTGATCTCTTCCGGGATTCTCCGACGGTAATATTAAACACTGCTTTTTTGGCTCTTGGGGCTAAAGTTTACAGGAGGTCGAGCTCGCTTGCCACAAGGCGCAGGAAGTTCTGATTCCAGATCTTGGCCGTCCCGAAGCTCACATGACAGCTATCCGCTGCGCCCTGGAGAGTGTGGGACTTTCGGAAGTACACGAGATCGATAAGCCGACAGCGGCTGCTTCCGTCGCGAAACCTCCTTGTCTTTCGGAGCGCTGCTTCAACTGCATCATATCGCTTCTGCTTTTTCGGCTCGAGTTCCCGGAGCGCGGCGTTCTCTGTCGTCTTGTTCGGCCCATTCGATCCGCCGCCGTTCGTGTTATAGTTCGGCGTCACCTTTGTGCGGCGCAGCTCTTTAAGCTCTTGTTCAAGTTCCGGGTAAGTTCGAACGACGTTCTTGACATAGCCCCACCACAATTCTCGCGGTTTGCTCATAATCTCTGCACCTCCTCACTTCCATTCGGCACCGAAGCTCTTTTCTTTCGCTTTTCCTCCGGGATAATGTAACGGATATACTGCGGCTGATAATGCGCCGATCCCGAGCGATTCTGATACTCCTGTCGGAAGAGCAGCTTTCCGCCCCTTGGCACGCGCAGCTCGGCGTCACTCGTGGTTACTCTGTCCTTCGGCTGCGGCCGGATCAGGTTTCGGCTGCTCCTGAATTTCTTGGCGTCCGGGATCCCGCGCACCTGCTTGATCAGATACTCGGCGATCGGGAAATAATCGGCTTGCTTGGAAAGAGGCTCCCAGTCAACATCTCCGATTGCCTTCCACTTCTCCTGAAAGATCTTCTCACAGCCGGCCTTTACAACCAGGTGATGATGAACACGCACACGCTCCTGGGTATCTCCGTCCATGTCTGAGGTAATGGCCACAGAGAAGAGCTCCCGGCCCTGTTTCTTCAGGTCTCTCGATACCCGGCGAAGGCAAAGCTCCAGCTCATGCCAGGCGCTTTCCCAGATCAGATCTGCTTTCTCTTCCTCTGTCATATCGGCAAAGTCAGGATAGAACGACTGGACCCGATCTGTGATTTTCTTGAGTCCGTCATCGGAGTAGTCAAGTCCCAGGAGGATATCTCCCTCCTGATAGTTCTCGTTCAAGAGGCGGGCTACGGCCTTCATGGCGGAGTATTCATTCTGTTCCTGCTTCTTGATCTCAGACTTTTCTTTCCTTCTCGACTTTCCGGATGGGCGCTCTCCCTTCACCCAGTACTTAATCTTTTCTCCTATGATCCCTGACTCGTATGTACGGATGATCCAGTATCCTTCCTTCACGGGAGATCTCCCTCCTTGTCGAGATGGTTGAAAACTTAGGCTCTTACCGAGCCCCCATACGCGCGTGCGCGCGTATGGTATAAATAGGTATGATCTTTTGATACCGGCTCAGGAGAATTGCACTTCAGCACCGGGGCACGCTGGTACCGCACCCTGGCGAGACCCTTACCGGCCTGTGATCTTATATAACAAGAAAGGAGGCGGGCGCCAGGCTGTTAACCCTCAGCCCACATATCGGATTTGATCCTCTTACCTGCAGGCTGCTCAAAAGTCTGCAGGTAACAAAACCAAGTCTGCCGGCGCGGGAGATCTATGCATGATCTCCCGCTTTTTCCTTAAGACTGTCGCGCCACGGCTCCTTATAATGGGCGCGGCGTTTTTTCTTCGGCGGACCGGACGGCGCCGGCCGTCTGGCGCGAGGCTTATACCTCGGCGTCATTTCATATTGCCAAAGCGTGGCCATGTGCGGTGGGTATCGAAGCTGACATTCTCCTACACGCGGTGCAGCGTCTGTCGCGTTTAAAATATATTTTTCCTTCAGTTTCTCCGCACAGGCCGAGCAGACGGAAATCAGCGTCATATTATTCCTTCTCCCTTATTCGGCATTCCCCACGCCCTCCTTTTTTACTCGAAAGCATCTGTCCCACAGCCAGCGGATCACTTCAAGCATGGCCGTCTTTTTCACCTGCCCAAGCTGCTCCAACGGACGATTGATCACCCGGTAGATCGCAACAGCCTTCTCGTGATCGGAGATTTTCTCATTCCTTATGTCCGAGAAGATCGCTACTGCCCGGTAGGCGTGCATTTCACTGTCGCTCATGTCTCGCCCTCCTCTGACTCTTCTTCGTCTTCTTCGGCAAGATCTTCATGTCCTCCGCCTTCATAAACCAAAAGAGACAAACTGTCATAATCAATTGAGCTTGCGGAAAAGGCACCTCCAAGAATACCGCTTTTTGAAGTGTTCTTTCCTTTTTCAAGCCGTATCTCTTTCCCAGAGTCCATTGCTTTGAACGCAATAGTGATAAATATTTCTTTGATTAGTTCCTCGTTCATTTCATTTCCTCCTTTGCCTCTTCGAATTTTATCTTCCGAATAATAAACTCAACAGAATAATGGGGGTTGAATCTCTCTTGCCCGTAGATAAACGCAAGCGCATCCTCAATGGAATCAAAAAAGGTTCTTGTTGACGCCCAGTTATCCCCGCGCTGAACAGAATAACGCCATCGCTCCATCACTCGCCCTCCTCTGCATAGGCAATGAGGTGTGCTAATAGGAGGCCAAGGCTCGAATACTTGCGCGGCTCTTGCGCCCAGCGGATCATCTCGTCGAACATGTCTTCCCGAAAGACTCCGCCCCAGCCTTCGTCGCCGGCTTTCTCTTCGAGCTTTTCAAGGCGGTCGGCCATCTTTTTTATACTCACGATTTTTCCTCCTCTGCCGGGATGATATGCTCTCCACTATGTGTTCCAGTCCACCGTAAGTTCCTCGCTGTATCAACGTATTCTTTGCAAGTTACAGCACCACCGCATTTTATGGTCGCGGACAACTTTGAATCCTCTGCCGGGATGATGGATGAACACCACTTCCGAATATCAGCAGCCAAAACTTGATTTTCGGTCGCGTCAGCATAAGCGTTAAGCGCAGCAATGGCGGCCTGGTCCTTATCTGGCCGCAGCACAAAGCAATCGTCAACGAGCTCTCCGTTGGATGCTTTGCGAACGATATACTTCACTTTCAGACCAGCATAATCATTGTTAACCATTTGGTTGGCGTCACCGATACGGTCTTCCGGGATGATGGTGCGATTGCGCTTTAGGATATCTCGCAATTGACACACAAAGTCCCATGTGCTTTTTGTATATCCGTGCAAGTGTCTCTCGATTAACGCCTCAATTTGCTTGTCTTGCTTGTCCAGATCGCCCAGCTTCCCATGCGGCTGTACAGAGACGGCTTCAGCCTGTGCAAGCCGTTCCCGCATCCCGTTGAAACACACATAAGCTGTCCCGTCCGGGAATATAATGAGCATTTGCCCTTCTTTCGGCATCTCCATGTTCTGTATGTAAAGTCCCATTGAGCAGCCCTCCTTCTATTGATATTTTTATTGTTTTATGGTAAAATTTCACTGCAATCTACCTCTGATAAAACTTCGAGAAAAGGACGTGTTATCATGAGTGTAGAATTGTTAGCCGCATGGATTACAGTGCTTGGCTTTGCCTGGTGCATTTTCGGGCGTTTTTTTCCTTATACAGCACACGTGGTCGAAGACTGGCTTTTTATCAAGCTGCCTCACGCAATTTGTTCTGTACTAAAGAAAAAGCCTCCATCTTCCGCGGAAAAAACCACAGGAGATGCAAAAACGGAAATTGGAGGAAACAATGAAAATGTGCCATAATACCCAAGTAGATCCAACTAGGTGTGACGGGCGGCTAGTTCTATCCTCCACCGCGCTCCCCATCGCACAGAGGTAGATTGCAGACGGTTATCATTAATGGTAGCCGTCTTTTTTATAAATGAGATGCTCGTTCCTAAATAATTATCCTTATTGCACGGCTTATCCTTATGTTTTCTACGCTTGAATCTGTATAATTCTGATCGCATAATAGAGCTTCCCTTCCGCAGCACCCCACTCCGGAACGCCGCTCTTTATTTCAAGAGCGACGTCCGCGCAGAAAGAGGGGCGCTGCTTGCCGTAGCCGTTGCGGAAGCGGACGGTCACATTTTTCCCGTTTGGCTTACCGCGGGAGTCGAGAAGGCCCGCTCTGATAAAGCGCACTTCCCAGTATCGCTTGATTTCCCGGTATTCCTCCCGCTTCTCTCCGGAGAAAATCATGGAATACCAGGGCTCTTTTGTCGGCAGCTCCAGCATCAGCCGGCCACCTCAAGCGATTCTGATGTTCCGGACTTAAGATCCTTAAGCAGAGCATCATGCTTGGCGTAGATCTCCGCCAGCTCTCTTTTCTTGCTGTCAAGCTCCTCGCTCAGCTGATCAAAGTCTTTGAGGAGTCTGTCAAGGCGGTCTGTGAGGTTGCGGTTCTGCACTGTGAGACTTTTCCTTGCCTCCTCGCAAACTTTCAACAGCTGCGAGAGGCGGTCTTTCTCCGCTTTCGTGTCGTGGAGCTTCTTATAGTCCCGCTCCATGACTTGGCACAGGCGATGGCTCACCGAGCCCTGCTCCAAAGCTTTTTCGCGATAATAATCGATGTCGCCCTGCATGGCGCACTTCTGTCTGCGAAGCTCCCGCTCCAGATTTTCAATACGGCGCGTACCGAAGGGATCGGTTATATCAAACATGATGATTCTCCTTTTTATTTGTGTTCTTTATTCCAAGCTCTTTTCTTGCTTTCGCGATAAGCCATGCCCGGATACATCTCCTGCAGATCTGACTGTCCACATAGTACCGGCGGCATTTCCCGGGCCTGCAGCAGACGCCGTCGACCTCTAAAACAGTTGCTGCGATCGTCAGCGCCCGCTGCTCAACGCTCTCCTGTTTTTTCAAGGATTACCCCCCCCATATTTATCTGATTCGGTAAGGGATCTGCGGTCGTGCCACGTCCCTCCAAGCCTGAGCATCGATCCGCAAACCTTTTCAGCAGGGCAAGCGTGCCGGCATTGAGTTTCTGCGCTGTCTGCATATCTCGCTCGGCAATTTTGTCGAGAGAATCAAACATAGCCGAAAAGCTCTGCTGTACGGCTTTGCTGTGGAGAATGAACTCGGTGACGTCCTTATTACTCGCTGCGAGCTGTCTGCGAACGTCCTCGAGAGCTTCCTTTGCCGCGGCAGCCTCATGTTCAGCCGCCGCGATCTTATCCGCTACGCCGCTTTCAGCCTTCTGAGCGGCATCTTTGAGCTTGTCCCGCTCCCGCTCGGCCTTTTCCAGCTTCTTCTGGATGGCATTTATCTTCTCGGAAGCTTCAGCTTCCGCTTTGACCCTGGCCGCACGCGCAGCTTCTTGAATGGCCTGCTCATCCCGCTCCTTAACCGTTGCGATCGGCCTCTCTTCAAGCTCCTTGATCTGATCCTTTGCTTCCTTGAGCCGGCGCCCGGCGTCGTCAAGGTCCTTTTGCAGCTGCTCCTGGCGGTGTATAGCCTCTTGGCCACGACGTCCATCCTCTATAGCTGCGTCGAGCTTTTCCTGAAGTTCTGCTATGGCAAGTCCCTGCCCTTCTTCCGCTTCATGGAGGGCGCGTTCAGCTTCCAGCGCCCGCTCTTCAGCTGCCTTTCTGGCAGCAATTGCCTCTGAGAGCTCCCGGCTTGAAAGGTGGCCTGCATCGAGCTCCGCAGCGACCTTTTCGCGCTCATCTTCCGGAAAGGCAAGAAGCTGCAAAGCATTGGAAATACTTAGTTTTTCCAACGTTGGAAATTTATTTCCGACACCGAAAAGGTTGCCTTGATCTTCTCCGTATCCTTCATAGAGTGATTCAAAGCGAGACGCCGCAGCTGCGGAGAAATCGGTTTCTTTTTTCAGCCATTCGGCCCAACCGTGCGGGCCGACTTTTTCATGTGCTATATGAAGACGATATCCGATCTGAATACCGTAGCTGAGTGCCATCCGCCGAGCCTGAAGCGTCAGCAGGCGGATCTCACCGCCCAGCTGCTCCGGCGTCAGCTTTTCAATATCGTGCTGATCTCTGATTTCCATATCGTTCATGCAGTTTTGACCTCCTCTTTCACTTTCTTCTCCGGTAGTATAGGTGCGCCGTCTTTGGCCCGCTCGCTGCCGCTGTTCACCCAGTTGAGCCACGTATCCAGGAACCAGGCAAACTTTTTGCGCGGCGATACCGCGTTTTTATATCCCTCGTTCCGGTATCCGTGGATCTGTTGGATCTCGATCTGGCCCTTGCTTTCCCGCAGCTCAATCGTCAGAAAGGACCGCCCGGGCGTCTTCTGCTTGCGCAGAAATAGAATCGTGGTCTGCCCTTCGATGTGCCTGGCAGCGTAGCCACCCACGCAATGGTGCAGCGTTTTCCCTTCCTGTACGATTTCCGAGCTGCAGGTCGGTATCAGTACGCAATAGCCGCCTAGCGCAAAAGCGTATTTCTTTTCCAGCTTGTGGCGACGGTATTTGTATTTCTTCATCTCCGCCGCGGTGCTGTTGATGCGGATGATGGCGGCTGCGGCGTCGTGCCGCTCCCGCAGGTCCTTCGGCAGGGCCACGGTCTCCTCGCGGAGATCATAGCCGAGCTGCCCGGCCATGCCGAGATAGTCGCTCCATATTTGCAGGATCTGCGCCGGCGTCGCCGTTGCATATCGACCGCAGCACGGGCAAAGCCGCCGCACATAATTCGCGGCCTTAGTCATATCCACCCTGGCCGCCTTGGCGCAGTTGCGCAGCGTCGGCAGATTGGCCTTGCCGACCCGGTTGACAAGCGCCCTGTACTGCTTAAGCGTCATTCCATTGCAATTCTCGCGCCAAATCTTCAGCTCCTCATAGTCGCCGCCACAAGCGAGGAATGCAGCGGCGTCCTGTTTCCCAAGCCGCAGAAAATCGGGCGGGTTCGTCGCGCCCCAGTTGAGAATCCGCGCGTTCTTCTTCCCATTTTCGATCAGATCACGCACGGCCTTAGTAAATCCGAACTTCACGGCCATTTCGATCTGCGGGTGCAGCGCGTACCAGGCCAGGTATTTGACGATCCATCTGGCCGTATCTCCGCCCGGCAGATCGACCGCGTATTCGTAATGATAGAAGTCCTCGATCTGGCAGTATTTCCAATCCTTGCTGTTGAAGATCTCGCCGTAGCCTATCAAGGCATAATCGCCGTAGTATTCCGCGTATCCCATCAGGTTCGGCGGGAACGGATCGGCCACGGTTTTCGTCGGCACCCAGTCGTGCCCAACTGCATGGCAGCCCTCCCATATCGTTTCGCGCTTCCATTCCTGCACGGTGCCACGCTTGAAGTAATAGCGGGCTGTCGGGCTCCATCCGATGTCACCGTCGAGCTCGTCCCAGGTGAAGCTCCGCGCAGCGTTCCCGGCCTCGATCAGTAGGGAGCCGTCCGGCTGCAGGCGCACAACCGCCGTTTTTACCCAGCTTGTCAGGCTGTGCATATCGTAGCGATATTTATAGACCGCAAGCCCCTCCATCTCCACGCCGCACTGCGGGCAGTTCAGCCGCTCGTGGTGCATCTTCCCACGCGCATAGTTGCCGCGGACAGCCTCAAAGGTCTCATGACAGTTTGTGCAGTGGCATATGCGCACGGGTTTGCTCGAGCTCTCAAGGCCGCTGTCGTCGAAGTCCTCCGCCATGTGAAAAAATAAATACTGCGGAAACAGCCCGCGGATCCTCTCCTCCTCTTCGGCGTCAAGGTAGACCGGGAACTGTGCCAGGACAGTCTCGTGCTCGCTTACCGGTAGATTGCATTTTGCTCCCATCCCCGCTCACCTCACAGGAACTGTGTGAAGTCCAGGATCATCGTGCCGGTATCCTGCGCGCTCTCCCGCTCGCTGGCGGCGTCTCCGATCAGATCGATCGTCATCTGAAAGCGGATCTCTGCACCCGGGAAGTAAAAGCGGACCGCGCGGCGGTAGGCCTCCAGATCCGAGATTCCGGTGCCGCAGCTCTTGGCCACGGCCTTCATGCAATCCGTGAAGCTGCCGCCCTGCACGACCGCCTGGGCAAATTCATCATCCTGCCGGCAGAAGTCGGCAAGGGTGTCCTTCACCGCGCTCTTCATAATGTTGGCGTACTTGTCAAAGCTGCCGGATTTGTATTCCTCCTCCAGCTTCTTCAAGGCCTTATCGAGATAAATGTTCAAAATCTTCTCCTTGTCTTTTGTCGGCCCTGTGTGCTATAATGAGCGCACAGGATGTTTGTTTAACCGCTGACTTCCTTCGGCCGGCCCGCTGCTATCGGGTCGGCCGTTTTTTATGCGCCGATCAGTTCCCTGCATTCCTTCACATACTTGTTGATAACAGCGCCCTGCTGGCAGATCGTCGCCGTCAGATTCATAAGCGTATCGACAGCATTCTCATCAAGGGCGTTGATCGTGTCCTGGCAGTTTTCGCCGGTGAGCACCATCCGCAGATTGCACAGCTGCTCGATGGTCTCATACTGGATCTTGCGGAGCGCCTGAAGATTGTCGGTGATCACGATCTTCGGCGTCGGCGCCTGCTCTTCATTGCCTGCCTCGTTTTTCTTGACGGTGACTGTTGCGGCTGTTTGGCCCTTATAATTGCCGTTAACCTTGCATTCGACAGATTTCCGGGGAACAATAGCTTCGATCATTTGTCTTCTCCTTTCTGTTCGACTTTCTTATGCTTGCTGAGGAAGTTTTGCGCGACGCGCGAGAAAAACCCGCGCGTCTGCGGGCGCAGTTTGTAGGCGGCGCCGATCTTCCGGTTGACCGCGGCCCGGTAGTGCCTGGTCTCGCTTCTGTGGCTGCGCTTGGCATGGTTGACTTTGCTGGACATACAGATTCCTTCTTTCTTTGGTTTATAGTTTGGCGTATTCCTCCGGGTGCTGGCTGTAATAGGCGCTCATTTCCGCGCTCAGGCGCTCACGCATATTGGCTTGCCATTGCGCGTGTTCCTCGGGTGTGAGCTCATCGACCGGAACGGGACCCCGACCGGGCATAAGAACATAGCATGCGAAGGTCAATTCTTTTCTTTTCCGTTTTTCTGCCATAAGCTCACCTCCCTAAAGTCTATTCACAGACAGCTTGCCCGCCTCCCAGAAATGCGGTTTTGGTTGTGGTGTTGCGCTCCCTCCCGCTCGGTGGTAGAATTTCCCGAGAAAGGAGGTGAAAACGATGAAAAATGAATTGCTTGATTTGAAGTTATCAAGCGCGGACTGCGAAGCGATTCTTGCTGCGTTTCCGATACTTACAGCTCCAGAATTTGATATATCTGATGAGCAAGCGGAGATAAACCTCTCAGCAGTCAAATCTGCATCTCAAAAGCTGGTTTTTCAAAATCAGCACTTTACTCCAAATGAGATTCGGGTCATTTCGCTGGCAGTTATTTGCGCAAAAGAGTATCTTCAAGGAAAGATGCCATTAGAGCTACCGTCTGACTTCAAATCCGAAATATCGTCGTATTTCTTTAACTACAACAAAATGGCTCCGATTTTTTCAGAAGCTCTTGATCGGTTGTCGAAGCAGTACGGTCAAGATAACTGATCTTAATCAAAGCTCTATCCTCCGAAAAATTGGTGTTAACAAGCCTTCTCAAACGCTCAGCCAGAGAAGGCTTGTTTTCGTCTTTCCCGAGCATCCCGCTCCCCTCCTTTCTGTGGTGTTTGGTTGATATCTTTTTCCCATGTGGAAAACAGCCGTGAATGGTGATATAATCTGTCTAGAAGGAGGTGAACATATGAACACGCGTGATTTTTGCAAAGAAAACGACCATGCGCTGGTTGACCCTGCCATTGAAACTCGTGACTCTTTGGGTGTTCTGGCAGTGGCAATCCTGTCAAATGATCCGGAGTTCCAGCGAATGTCCTCGGATACTAAGATAATTAGTCTATTCAACATTCTGAAAGATCTACAAAATAGCTATCTTTCTTGTCTCGAGCATGGTGAACTTTCACTATGATCACAGTTCAACGCTGTATCACATGGGCGGAAAAACATATCAACTCCTCGTTGGTGATTCGTCGCTCCCCGCCGTTCGTCGGTACATGGAAGCAATGACCGAATCTGTTGCAACTCTTTGTTCTGTCGAAGGCTGGCCTTGTACTGCAATTACAAGGTCAGCTATTTCTTTTGGCTCACCGTCAAGTGTGATTGTTACATACATCCCGCTCCCCTCCTTTCCGGTGAATTTGTTGTGCTTATGCTAGAGAGCCGCACGTTTCGTGCGGTTAACATGCAAAAAATAAATCCTGCACAGAAACTCCGTAAAGCTCGGCGAGCTTTTTCTTTGTTTCATCACGAGGTACACGCCCACCGTTTTCGTACATCTGGATTGCCGAAATCGATACACCAACAGCGGCTGCGACTTCTTCACGGGTTTTATTTCCTCTTAGTTCTCTCAACTTAACGCCCATTTCGGCATTACTCATTTTCTTCACCTCCAATTCCGCACGTATCGTGCGGTTTATATATAACACAACTTTTCGAGCTTGTCAACACATTTTGTGCTTTTTCTTGTTGACTAATTAACACGTTCCGTGTTATTATTTGAGCGAGGTGAGCATTAATGTTTGGAGATGTACTAAAAAGACTTCGTAAAGAATCCGATTTAACCCAACGTGATCTTGGACGCCTTCTCGGTGTTTCAGAAAGCACAATCGGCATGTATGAAAGAAATCAGCGCGAGCCTGCATTTGAAATGTTGGAAGCTATTGCTGATTACTTTAATGTTGATATGGATTATTTGACTGACCGAACAACCATTAAGAGAGCGGTTTCATATTCTCCTGCGGCAAATATCCTTCCAATGCCAAAGATGAACACTGTCCCGCTCATCGGCACGATCGCCTGCGGTGATCCTATCCTCGCTGCGGAGAATATTGAGGCAGAGGTCTCCATGCCGGAGCATGTTGTCGCCGATTTTGCTCTTCGCTGCAAGGGCGACAGCATGATCGGCGCCCGGATCCATAACGGTGACATTGTTTATATCCGGCAGCAGCCCACCGTAGAAAACGGCCAGATCGCCGCCGTGCTGATCGGCGACGAGGCCACGCTGAAGCGTGTTTACTATTACCCCGATTCCAACAAGCTTGTCCTCAATCCGGAAAACCCGAAGTATGAGCCCTTTATCTATATCGGCGAGGAAATCAGCTCCGTCCGCATCCTGGGCCTCGCCGTGGCGTTCACAAGTAATGTTAAATAAATCGGTGTGATAATATGAATATTATAAAAAAGGTCTTCTCAGAGCTTAATAAAGAGACCCCCACAAAGAAAAAGCAGATTGGCGCTTTCAAGATTATCAACATCTCTCCAGAAGAAGCCCAGAAGCAGCCACAGCTTGCTCCTGCAGAAATCAACGGCTACGAACTAACCTACCACTATCAGGATGTTCGCCTTAATGTGCCCTGGCAGCTTGGCGGCAGATATGGTAAATCACTCAATAGCATCGGCGTAAAGCGCGGTGACCCGCTCAAGATCGTGATGAATCCGACAACAGTAGACGAAGAGACTGACCCGGAGAACATTTCAATCATGTGGAAGAAGACCGTTATCGGCGACATGCGGCCGAACCGGTTACGGGATATGGTCCACACGTGGCTTCATGAAGGATTACCTATCTATTGCGGTGTTACTCTTCCGGCCGATGACCGTCGTTTTTTCATTGAATTTGGCTTTTACGGAAAACCAAAAAAGAAGAAGGAGAAATAATTATGGCAATCAACTTCAACGGCAACTCCGCATGGAATCTGTCCCCGATCAACGTGTCCGAGGTCCGCGACGAGGTCAACGGTCTTCTGATCAACGGCGAGCTGATCCTCTCCGCCTTCAAAACCGTCCGCGACCAACTCATCTTCACCAACAAGCGTATCATCGCGGTGGACGTGCAGGGAATCACCGGCAAGCGCAAATCCTTCAGCTCAATGCCTTATTCCAAGATCCAGTTCTTCACCGTCCAGTCTCCGGGCTTTATGGAGCTGGTCCCGGACTCTGAATTGTTCGTGATGTTCTCCAACGGCTTCACCGCCAAGTTTGAATTTAAGGGTGGCGTCGACATCGGCGCCATCGGCCGCATGATCTCGCAATACGTGCTGGAATGAGGATGAGCAGATACCCAGTGCAATCGCTCTTTATAATTTTTATATAATTTTCTATGTCAACGATGTTGACAATTATTACTCATGTGTAATATTATGGTCTTGGAGAGGAATACTATGAATGCAAAGACCGTCACAGAATTTCTGAAGAAATACCTTGCCGGCATTCTTTATCACTCCTTATTTTTCTCTGAGTTCGTCGATCTGATATCAGGGAAAGGCATTGAGCTCTCTGTATTCAAGCTATTAACTTCCCGATTGATTTCTTTGAGGACTCTCGGCGTTATGGTTACAAATATCAAGGAGTTCGAGCTGATTGAAAAAGGTCTTTACAGCATGCACCTAAAAGGATCCGGATTTAATATCCGCGTTCTGTTTTCCTTTCTTCCAAACGGTCAGCCGGTATTATTACTTCCTTTCTTTGAGCGAGGAGGAAAGAAAAAGACAGATTATTCTACCTATCTCAAGCCGGCTCACTCTCGATTATTAGAAATGGAGGAGGATTACGATAATGGACTCATCTGAATCAATGAAACAGCTTCTTTCTGCACTTACGAAAGACATTGGTGATGAAGAGCTTTTGTTATCCACTTTACAAAGTCTTATTGCCAGTGAGATCACCGGATATCGTATCAAACATAGCATGACACAATCTGCGCTTGCACAATTTCTTGGTGTCTCGCAGGGAATGCTCTCAAAATGGGAAAGCGGCGAATGCAATTTCCGCCTTTCTACGCTTGTTTCTATCGCCACAAAACTTGGAATCGAAATGCAGTCTCCGTTTGTTCCCGCTATCCCGAAAGCTTATCACTCAACTTTCAACAATATCACAAAATTCCCGCCTATATCTTGGAGCAGCAACAGTTATATCGAAAAGAATTCTTTTTCCATCGCAACTACGGTTGAACAAGATCTAATTGAAATGTGAGGAGAGTCATCAATGCTTAACTATGTAAATGCTATTTCTTGTTCTGTCAGTGATAATAAAAACGAATATGTTCTAACTTTTCGTCAGCTTCACCCTTCAATAGATCCTGAAGGCAAGGTTACTGACACTATTGTTGACACTGTTTCTGAGATCGTGCTGAATCACGATACTGCAGTTGCCCTCCATAAACTGCTTGAAGGGGCGCTTTCCACAACAACTGTTGTTGAATAAGAAAAGACACCCTCGAAGATTTCTATCTTCGAGGGTGCTTGATAAATGTGAGGTGATAAAATGAGAAACGCCGCCGCATACGTGCGTGTATCGACCGAGCGGCAGGATGAATACAGCCTTGACAGTCAGCTGAAGCTGATCCGCGATTACGCTGCGGCTCACGACATGATCGTTCCGGACGAGTTCGTCTTTGTGGAGGACGGCGTTTCCGGCCGTTATGCCAAGAAGCGCCGCGCTTTTCAGAACATGATCGCGCTGGCCAAGGAGAAAGAGCGGCCGTTTGATGCGATCCTTGTGTGGAAATTCAGCCGCTTCGCCCGCAACCAGGAGGAGAGCATCTTCTACAAATCCATGCTCGGCCGCGCCGGCGTCGATGTGATCAGCATTTCCGAGCCTTTGGACGACTCGCCTTTCGGATCACTTATCGAGCGCATTATCGAGTGGATGGACGAATTTTACTCGATCAGGCTCTCCGGCGAGGTCAAACGCGGGATGAATGAGAAGATCTCCCGCTCCGAGATCGTTACAGTACCCTCCTTCGGCTACGACGTGAGGGGGAAAAGTTATTTTCCAAACGATCACTCGGAGACGGTGCGAAGGATCTTCCGGGACTATCTCGCCGGCAAGGGCATTGTTTCCATCGCCCGCGAGCTTGCAGACGAAGGCGTCCGGACGCGCCGCGGATCGATCCCGACCAATCGGTGGATTCGCTATATCCTCCGCAATCCCGTCTATATCGGCAAGATCCGCTGGTCAACAGACGGGAAGATCGACTATGTTCACGGTGAAGAGACGGACAAGGCGATGCTGATTGACGGTAATTTCCCGCCGATCATCGACGAGGAGACCTTTCAGGCCGTCCAGACCAAGCTTGAGCGCCGCGCCTCGGCGCTTCCCTATACCCGGCATGATCAGCCTGTTGAATGGATGCTGAAGGGCCTTGTGCGGTGCTCCTCGTGCGGATCCACACTGATTTATTCAAACCTCGCCTGTCCGTCGATGCAGTGCTATAAATACGCCCACGGATCTTGTTCCGTTTCTCACTCGCTCTCGATCGCAAAGGCGAATAAGATCACGATCGCAGCTCTTGAAAGCTGTGTCGCAAGCAATAATTTCCCGCTCGCGCCGCAGGCCGTCAAGAAGGCTGGCGATGGGCCGGATTACGATCACCTGATCGCGGTCGAGCGTCTCAAGCTCCGGCGCGTGTTGGAGGCCTACGAGGCCGGCATTGATACCTTGGAGGAATACGCGCGGAAAAAGGCGCGGCTCAATGCCGGGATCGAGGATCTGCTTGTCCGAAAGGAAGCAGCGGAAAAGGCTGCAGCGTCGAAGACCCTCAAGCCCGAGGAGATGCAAAAGAAAGTGCGTGAGGTGCTTGATATCATAAAGAGCGCCGATGCTACGGAAGAAGAAAAAAATGCGGCCCTCCGTACGATATTGTCTCATATCGTGTACGAAAAAGCCGCATCTCGCCTGTCTTTATTATTTATTTACTGATATTATCGGTTTTTGCAATCCGGGCCGCCGTATTGTGAAACGATGAACTTTGCAAGGGCCGGGTTCGGATTTTTGATTCTGACCGGGTACTGCAGCTTCTTTTCATATACGAACATGTTATGCCTCCTTCTCCGCCCGTTTTTCCCATGGCCAGGGATCATTCAGCCAGGCATATTTTCTCATGCCCAGCATATCCGATTTGGTGAGCGGGCCGCAGGCATCGGCATAACGCTTGTGCGCTTCA
>Ga0256405_10003495_pt1 | contig 32184 bp, 34 predicted proteins | sample RumenRJG_02DNA_FD_189096 | JGI IMG/M metagenome (GOLD analysis project Ga0256405, IMG submission 189096) | Bovine rumen microbial communities from Lethbridge, Alberta, Canada - RJG_02 | ecosystem: Host-associated > Mammals > Digestive system > Stomach > Rumen | place: Canada: Alberta...
CTCCAAAGTGCAAGCTTTTTTCTCGTTTTCCGGCTTTTTCCTTGCACTTCTATTATACCATGTTTTATCGCTTTTGTCGATACTACGAGGGTTTTATTTGAATTGAGGAGAGACTAAGTAAGGCTATAATTTCTTTTATAAAAACTCCTGACAGTAATTGTTGGGAGTTTTTTCGTTAAATTAATACGTCATAACACACATATGCCATATTAAACGTATCTGTCCATTGCAACCAATCATATCAAGGCAATGCCTTAACTTGATAAAAGCAACAAAATATGCTATACAGGCAATTTTATGATACATAAGAAATAATGAAAGAGGTGTTTAAATTGACCAATGTAGTTCTCCACAGAAAAATACTAGGATTACCACGGAAGGAGAAAATCATACTTGATAAAATATTTAGATATGTTCGCAGGAATCGGCGGTTTCCGCTCAGGCCTTGAAAGAGTGGGCGGCTTTGAATGTGTCGGTTACTGCGAATGCGATAAGTTTGCAAAAAAGGCGTATGAAGCCTTGTACGACACACGGAAGGAGCTGTATTTTGATGATGCCAGAAAGATCGACCCCAAAGAACTGCCGGATATCGACCTTATTTGCGGAGGATTCCCTTGTCAAAGCTTTTCAATTGCTGGAAAGAGGCGAGGATTTGACGACGTCCGAGGAACTCTATTCTTTGAAATTGCCAGAATCGTTTCCGTTAAAAGACCTCGCTATCTGCTCATGGAGAATGTCCCCGGCTTACTGTCACATGACCAAGGCAGGACGTTTGAGACCATACTCCAGACGCTGGATGAACTGGGGTACGATGTCGCATGGCAGGTGCTTAACAGCGCAGATTTCGGTGTTCCCCAAGCCAGAAAAAGAGTGTTCATTATCGGATTTCTTAGAGGTGAATGTTCCGGCAGAGTATTGTCTTTCACAGACACAAATCCAAAAACTCTTATCAAACGCATACCCGGACGAGAAGGATGCAGAGTCTATTCCCCCGAAGGGCTGAGTATAACGCTGACAGGCAATGCGGGCGGTTTCGGCGGGAGATCGGGTCTTTATGAGATTCTTGGTCTTCCTATAAAGTCCCTTACAAAGACAGGCTATCAGATAGCTGTACCGGGTGACAGCATCGACCTTGCTTATGCAGATATGAACAGCCGCAGAGGACGTGTCGGTCACGATATAGCACATACTGTCACACCATCTGCAACTCAGGGATTCTACTCTGTGAAATGCATTGACCTCAACCCCGAACCTGCAATTACCGAACTTGCGAGGTGCATAACCGCAAGACAGAATAATGGAATGAGTACCCATAAGGGTGAGAAATCAGCAGCTCTGCTTCTGGAAAAGCCGATCCCAGTGCTGACACCGATGAAAGAAAAAGTAAGACAGCAGGGCAGACGATTCAAGGACCCCGATGACCCCATGTTCACAATAACTGTGACAGACAGAAACGGTGTGATGTACAACGGTCTTATCCGTAAACTTATGCCACTTGAATGCTGGAGACTGCAGGGTTTTACGGACGAGCAGTTCAGTAAGGTCAAGGCGGCAGGCATCTCAAATGCACAATTATACAAACAAGCCGGCAATGCGGTGACAGTTAATGTCATCGCAGCGCTGGCTTTATTTATTTTAGAAATCGATAAGGAGGTAAATCGAAATGAATGATATAATGACTTTTGTAAATGAAGATTTCGGCTCGGTGAGGACAGTCAGCATTAACGGCGAGCCGTGGCTGGTGGGCAAGGATATAGCGTTAATGCTTGGTTACAGCAACCCTCATAAAGCGATAAGAGACCATGTTGACGATGAGGACAAAGGGGTGAACGAATCGGTCACCCCCGGTGGAAGGCAGAGGACAATAGTAATAAACGAAAGTGGTTTTTACTGCCTTGTGCTTTCAAGCAAACTTCCGAGTGCTAAAAAGATCAAGCGTTGGGTCACATCTGAGGTCCTCCCAACGATACGCAAAACAGGCGGTTATGTCAATGATGCAGAGAAATTCGTAAACACTTATCTGCCCTTTGCTGATGAACCGACAAAGGAGCTGTTCAAGATACAGTTTGAGTATATCGGTCAGCTGAATGAACGTATTCGCCGTGATGAACCTAAGGTCAGATTTGCAGACCATGTGTCCGAAACAGCAGACCTCATCGACATGAACGAAATGGCAAAGATATGTGCGGATCACGGTATACGCATAGGACGCACAAGGCTGTTCAGATGGCTGAGGTCAAATGGTATCCTGATGGACGGAAATCTGCCTTATCAGGAGTATATAGAACGCGGATATTTCAGAGTAAAAGAAAGCGTGTTCAACAGGGGCGGCGAGCTGAAGATCTATCGTCAGACATACCTTACAGGCAAGGGACAGCAGTATGTTCTTGGAAGGCTGATAAGAGAAAATGAAACGGAGGTGCTTGATGCCTAATCATATTACTAACCGAATAAAGCTTAGCGGAGAAGATGCAGATGTTCACAAACTCATGGAAGAAATCAAAAACGATGAATTCGGACTAGGAACGATAGATTTTGAAAAAGTCATATCCATGCCGGATAACATCTACAGAGGAAGTATAGGAGAAGCCGAAGAAAAACTCTATGGTAAAAACAACTGGTACGACTGGAGTTTGGCAAACTGGGGTACAAAATGGAATGCATACGGTTACTATGAAGGCGAAGACTATTCATGCAATAAAGATAGTCTTCGCTTTCTTTCTGCCTGGTCAGCACCACACCCTGTTATCCAAAAGCTGTCCGAAATGTTTCCATGCGTGAAGATCGAACATGAGTGGGCTGATGAGGACATAGGTGCTAACTGCGGGCGTCGTACTTATTATAACGGCGAGAGGATAGAGGAATACTACCCGGATTACGGAAAAGAAAGCATAGAGTTCGCCGCAAAAGTTATGGAAGTTCAACTAGAGGAAGACTGTTGTCTTTATCTGAACGCCTCGGAAACAGGATATATAAACATCGAATTTGACGATGGATATGAGCTTATCGAACTGTTTGGCAAGCCCGCACTGTTCACGAATGAAAGGATAACAGATGCGGATATCCCAAAAGGAATGTGTTGCTATCATCTGAGACACGGCGATGATGGAGATATCTGTGCTATAGAAAAACGTGTTTCTGTAAACCTCGCAGGTTCTGTGGTGACAAAAGAACCTATAGATCTTGGCAAACAGGGTCGTATCACCTTTACAGAAGATACTTCACCCAATTTCATCGGTGAGACTATGTCACTGTATGAATTCAGGGAATATAAACCGGAACAGTCGGAAGATGAAAACATTGGAATGGAGTTGAAACAATGAGTATTGAAATGATCGAAGCTGAAAAGCTGCGTACAATGTCAGAGGATGAGGGACTTATCCTGCAGGGTTGCGGCGGTGACCCGCAGGAATGGCTTAACGGGATAAATGATATGCTGACAGATCAAGGAATACTTCAGAAAGGCTGCAGATTTGAGGATATCTCTGTCTTTCAGCATGACAGCTGTACCTGTATACTGTTTCCTTTTAAGGGCGTAGATATTGACATCGGTAAGCTTGCTATGTGGCGCTTGCAGACTCACGCTCAGTTCGGCGGCACCTGGCTTTCCGACTATGTCCCGAACCGACTAGGCGGATTCGTGACCGAGGAACACAGTCAGGAAAGCCCCAAACCAAGATGTCCGCTTATTGGTGCTGACGGAAATATTTTCAATCTTATAGGGATAGCAGCAAGAACACTCAGAAGAAATGGTATGAGGGATGAAGCAAAGGAGATGTCTGAACGTGTTACAAACTCGGGAAGCTATAATGAAGCGCTGAGTATTATCGGAGAGTATGTGGATATATGCTCGGAGGATGAAATGGAAGAAGAGACAATAGATATCGAAGGAGGAATGTCAGAATGACAATGTTGTTTGTTGGAATGATCATCGGTGGTATAATCGGACTGCTTATTGGTGGATTTTCAACTGCTTGGTATGATGCCAGTAAGGAGATTGCAAGACTGAACCGTGAGCGCAGAGAAGAAAAGAATAATATAAGCAGATAAAAAAACATAGTCGTTTTGCCGATGGCGGCAAAGCGGCTTTTCTCTTTTTCGTCATCGGCAAAGATGACGGAAAGGAAAAAATGAGTAATCAGCATTACGGAGGCTGTGACCCTCCCATTCCGTGGATAGGCGGGAAATCGGTTCTTATCCCAGTAATAAGAAGAATAATGCCAGACTATCCGAAAAAGTATGTAGAGGTGTTCGGCGGCGGAGGCGCACTGACATTTTCAGGCAAGATAGCACCTATACAGGTATACAACGATTTCAACCAGCACCTTGTTAATTTCATGAGAACGCTGAAAACAAGGGTTGATGTACTGATCAACAGACTGACAGGCGTGTTCAATTCAGACGGCAGTTTCAGAGATGATTTTATAAGAGCGTATTTTTTGAACGCAAGAGATCAGTTTATAATATCATCAAAGGTGTTTTATCATGGTGAAGATTTTGATGACTTCTATGAACAGATAAAGAAGATCATCAATTCAGCACAGACCCATGATGAAAAGCTCCATAAACTGTGGCTTGCAGGCGAAATAATAAAAGAGTACGATGACCGTACAAAAGATCCCAGACTCTGGGACGCTGTGAATTTCTATATCCTTATGAAATGCAGCTACTCAGCAACAGGAACTAGCTGGGCTATAAAGCCGGTAAATTATGAATCAGTGATCAATCTGCTGAATGGTGCTTTTCGTATGCTTCAATCAGTCATCATCGAGCATAAGGACTGCATCGACCTTATAAAGTTTCACGATGCACCCGGAACATTTTTCTACTGTGATCCGCCTTACTATATGGCAGAAGATCTGTATAACGGCGTTCCGCTGTTCGGTGATGAAAAGCACAAACAGCTTCATGACACGCTTCAAAAATGTGAAAGCAAGGTGCTGCTGTCCTACAATGACTGCCGCTTTATAGATGAGCTGTACTGTGAGGACAAGTGGTACAAGATGCGTGTGGCAAGACCCAACAGTATGATCCTGCATAACGAACCGGGAGCGCTGTATAATGAGTTTCTAATAGCCAACTATGACATTTTCAGCCTATATAATAACGGGGTGCAGACAACATTTTTCAATGACTACGAACCTATTGACGATGAAGGGAGAATTGTTTTATGAATAAGATCATTACAGGAACAGTAATATCAGTAAACGGAAAGTTTTCTTTTTCGGGACTTTATGATGCACAGGGCACTCCTGTCTGCATCAGCCTTGAAAAGAATGATGACGATATAATACTTGCAGTCGTAAAAGAGCCGGAAGAACATAAGAAAGACAGAACTGCCGACTGCGGGATATCCGAAGAAGAGATAGACAGGACTTGTCAGGCACAGGATAACTGCGATGATTGCCCGCTGTTTGACTATTGTATGGAGGAATATGCTGATGAATAACATGAATGAACTTCTTGGTGAAAAACACTGTGAACAGCAAACCGAACAGCAGGACTATGAGGGTAAACTCCTTATAATCAAGCCGGAAAAGCTGAAGGAGCAGTTCAGGAACCCAATAGTCCAGTATTTCTATGCAACAAGCGGTTTCGGCTGTAATCCTGTTAACGGAGATAAAAAAGTGTTCGGCCAGTTCATTGCCGACGGTTTAAAAGAACAGCTTTACCGCAGTGATTTTATAGGTGTTGCTGACAAAAATCAGCTTCCGTCATGGGCAGCCAGAAGGCTTGAGATACTTGAAAAGCCAAAGATGAAGATACGTGTTTTTCAGATGAAAAACGGCAGTGACAACCTTTTTATGAACTATGATCATACTATGTCACATGGAGGTATACAGGCAAAGAAATATATGCAGGTCTATGGCGGTGAAGTACTTGCAGACAGTCTTGAAGAAGTGTTCACAATCGGCAATACAGATCAGCCGCGCGGATATCTGGGACGCTCCCTCTCAGTCAGCGACGTTATTGAGGTATGCGAGGGTAAAGAAAAAGGGTTCTATTTTGTTGACAGCTTCGGATTTAAAAAGATCGAAAAATTCGATATCGAAAAGACAGACCACAAAAAAATGATGAAGATACTTGTGCTCGAAAATGACAGACGACCCTATACAGCCGAGATCAGACGAGAGATCCATGCAATGCAGAGTGTGGTAGGAGGCTGTATAGAGCCTGTGTATTTTGAACCGAAGGGTGATGCACTCTGCTGGTGCAATGATGAGTTTCTGCTGAACGGATCCGCTCCAAATCGTAAGATAGGAGAAGTGCTTGTTCACGGTACATGTTATATTTCGGGTGACAGTGTGAACGAGTATGGTGAGTATGACTCCTGTTCACTTACAGACGAGCAGATCGAAAGGTATAAAGAGATGTTCCCGCAGTCTGTCATATGTTTGGACAAAGCAGAAGATATGGCGGAAAATGAATCGGAGTGCTTAACGCAGAATTGGGATTGAAAGGAATGATAATATGAAGATAAATGCCAATATAAACAGGATCATAGACAAGCCGGATTCAAGCATCAAAGCCTTTGCATCAGCAAGTTTTGACGGTTATTTCGCAGTTCACGGCATAAAGGTATGCGAGGGTGAAAAGGGATTGTTCATATCAATGCCCTCGACCTCCTATTCCAATCAGAATGGAGAAAAGAAGTATCAGGACATATTTCACCCTATAACAAAAGGAGCAAGAGAAGCGCTGAATACAGCTGTAATTAGGGCGTATAACTCTGCACTTGCACAGTCTCAGGAATCAGACATAGAAGTGCAGGATACTCCTGATGAAGAAACAGCAGAACAAAGCATTTATGATCCCGATCCGATGATGCCTTTGTAAAAAACAAGCCGGAAAATCAGTCGAAAAGGTAGAACTTTACAAAAAAGCCTTGACAAAAGGAAGCGTATGTAGTATCGTAGTGCTAGAAGAGAGGAGCTGATAGCATGAAAAAAGCAATGCTCATAACTATATTCGCTGTCCTGCTGACAGGGTGCGGCAGCACAGGAACGGAAAATGCAGATGCAGAAACCAAGGCGGTAAGCCAAATCACTGAGACTTCTGCTATAACAACATCTTCCGAAACTGAAAAACAAACGGCTTCTGACACTACGACTGTTACAACCACAAAGGTACTGAGCACAACAGTATCTGAGGATTCAGCTGCAAAAAAGACATCTGCAGCCAGTGCAAAGAGCAATGGCACTTCAAATAAGCAGACCGATAAAACAGTAAAAACGCAGTCTCATACTTCAAGACAGCTCTCATCGCAGAATCAAACTCAGAACGAAACGCAATCAAAGGACACGGAGAACAGATCTGCATCTGCTGCAACTGTTCAAACCACTCCTGCACCTAAAACAACTACTACCACCACATTAACAACAACCACAGTAACGAAGACTGTCACCGAGCAGATCACAGAAGTTATCCCCGAAGAACCTGTTATAGAAGAACGTTCTGCAATCGAAAGATGGCTCAATATCTTCGGAGATACCAATGATAAAAACTATTATGTAAGTATAGGTCAGGAACTCCCGAACGATGGCTCTGACTACAGCAAAGCACGGACAGTATTCGATTATATGCAGAACAGCTTTGGCGGCGAAAGAAACTGCGTATATATGTCAAGTGTCACCTATGCACTTTGTAAGGGCATCGGGCTGGAATGCGGATATGCACTGATCAGTGACTGGTACAATCACTGCGCAAATGCCGTGAATATAGACGGTACATGGTATGTGCTGGACACTCAGGCTTCGGGATTCCTATGCGGCGACCTCGGATACACAAGTATTCTGGATGAATATGAAGAATCGCTTGGGATAACACTAAGCGAAGACGATCACGATTAGAAAGGAAAAACTATGATCAAAAATAAAATATTAAAGCGTATCGGCGCAGGGTTCTTGTCAGGACTCTGCGCTTTTTCTATGCTTGGGAGTTCGTTCTCAGATTCTTTCACAGCGAAAGCTGAAAGCATAAAAGAACCTTCTTTCCCGTCAGTTGACACGGTGGTTGCTCAGGCGGCTACTCTTCTTGGAACACGCTATGGCTACGGATTTAAAGGCTATTCTGGTGTATATTATAAAGGATCTTATTCACCTCTTTCAGAAGAGTGGATAAGAGAACAAGGTATAGACTGCTCAGGTCTTATCTATTATACACTCACACATTTAGGCTATTCCACTTCCGGATTTTCATGGAACAATCCTGTTCCTGTAGATACTATGCACTGGCTCACGCTTAACGATAACTGTACCGTCACATACGGCGGGGTGACATCAAAGATAGATGTCGAAAAGGAAAACATCGCTACAAGTAAGCGTCCTTATTGGGAATGTGCAGACGGTTCAACGATAACTCCGGGTTCTGTAGTCATCGCAAAAAATAATTACGGAGAAGATCATTCATGGATATATATGGGTGAGTTTGACAACAGAAATGAAGTCGTAAATTATCTTAAGAACATCGGTGTAAGGGAGTCTCTCATAAACAAAAATACTGTTGGTGACGGAAAAGGCGATGGCGGCAGACACTGGAGGATTGAGGCAAGCGGCAGTGAAGGTGTTGTTATAAACAACAAGACCGACGGCAAATCTGCTTCTGCTTTGAATATGTTCGGTTTCAGAATAACTTCACGTGATGTCAGCTTTGAAATAGACAAGTATGCAACAGACGGCACTCTTGTAGGCAGATCATCGGTAGACGGAAGTTCTGCAGTTTACGGGATCTATTCGGATAAGACCTGTAAGAATAAAGTGGCAGAGCTGACGATCGGTGCAAAGGGAAACGGTGCCGTAAAACTTCCTAACGGAACATACTATGCCAAGGAATTGAAAGCCCCTGCCGGCTATGCACTGGATAATACCGTATATACAATTAAACCCGGTAAAAATGTAGTTACCGAGGATTTCAAATACGGCAAGATTATTATAAACAAGACAGCTGAGGATGGCATCATCGGCGGTCGTGAATTCAAGTTAACATGGAGCGAAAACGGCAAAACCAAGAGCAAAACTGCCAAGACAGACAACAGCGGTGCAGCTCAGTTTGCTAATCTCAAGGTCTATGATTTAAAGACAGGCAAACCAATATCTTACAATGTTTCCGAGATAAACGTTGAAACGAGATATGAGATACCGAAGGCGCAGAATGTTACACTTACAAACGGCGATGCTGATTTTACGGTAGTTACTAAATTCAAAAACGAAACAAAGAAAGGCAGTATACGCATAAACAAGCAGTCAGAGGATAACCAGAACGGTGACAGAACATTCGTTATAACAGGCAATGGTCAGACCTATACCATAAAGACCGCTTCAAACGGTATTGCCGAACTGACAGATATCCCTGTGTATGATAAGAACAACAATAAGATCACCTATACAATAAGTGAGAAAGATGTACCTGTCAGATATGTTACTCCTGCGAACCAGACTGCTACACTCACTGCCGATAAGACAACGACCAAAGTGTTTGAGAACAAGCTGAAAAAGTTTACGGCAGAGGTGACCAAGCTTGACAGAGAGACCGAACATCCTCAGGGAGATGCAACGCTTCAGGGTGCTGTTTACGGAATCTATAAGAACGGCGAGCTGGTAGATCAGTATACTACCGATAAAAACGGTCACTTTAAAACAAAGGAGTACCCATGCGGCAATTATACGATCAAGGAGATCAAGCCCTCAATGGGATATACTCTTGATACGACCGAGTACAATGTCGGTGCAGAGGAAAAGAACTACACTTCAGAGCATAATACAGTCGAAATGAAAGTATTCGAATCCCCCATCAAAGGTGACTTTTCACTTCTCAAGCACAGCGACAAGGACGATAATGGAATAGAGAACCTTGAAGCAGGCGCTGAATTCGATGTTTACCTCAAGAGCGCAGGCAGTTATGATAATGCCAGCGATACCGAGCGTGACCATCTTGTTACAGACTTAAGCGGTCAGGCTAAGAGCAAAAAACTGCCCTACGGAGTGTATATCCTTCATCAGACAAGAACTGTCAACGATGCAGAGATGACTGCTGACATTGAGATAAATATAAGCAAGAATGATCAGTCCTATGAATACACTCTAAATAACAAGCCCTTTGAAAGCTATGTAAAAATCGTAAAGCGTGATGCTGAATCAGGCAATAATATCGCTCTTGCAGGGGCAGGATTCGAGATATACAACAGTGCAGATGAGAAGATAGTGCTTGGAAGTACTTCCGTATATTACACCAATGATGAAGGCTATCTTATCACTCCCGAAATGCTTGGATACGGCAGCTATAAGCTTGTTGAGGTGAAGGCTCCCGAGGGTTATGTTCTTGACAGCACTCCTGTTGAATTCAGTGTAAACAGAGCAAACAGTTCCAAGGAAAATGCAGTCACTGTTGTTATAGTAGATAAATCCGATGCGCCCCAGAAAGGCAGGATAAGCGTACACAAGCAGGGCGATATATTCAGCGGAGTGACTTCTCTAGGCACTGCACTGTCGCAAGATGAGGACGGTGCTGTATACGAGGAAGGATATACTACCTATACTCCTTGCTTCGATACAGGTTACCTTGAGGGTGCTGAGTTTGAGATAACTGCTGCTGAAGATATAATAACACCTGACGGCACAGTCCACGCAAAGGCGGGTGATCTTGTGGGTAAGATGACCACCGATGAGAACGGTTTTGCTCAGTCCAATTTGCTATATCTCGGAAAATACAATATAACTGAGACAAAGGCTCCTTACGGATATGTAAAGAACAATGAGACCAAGACAGCAGAGCTGACCTATGCGGGTCAGTATGTAGATGTATGCAGCACTGCCGACACATCCTTTATAAATGGTTATCAGGGGGTAAATATCCATCTTACAAAATTCATGGAACATGACAGCATATATAATGTTGGCGGTAACGAAGATGCTTCAAGAGTTGAGTTCGGTCTGTTTGCAGACGAAGAGATAGTATCAAGAAGCGGTGCGGCTATTCCCAAGGACGGTCTCATATCCGTTGTTTCTGTAGGTGAGGATATGACTGCCCGATTTGATGATAAACTCCCCTTTGGCAGATACTATGTTCAGGAGATATCCACTGATGAAAAGTATATTATAAGCGGTGAAAAGCATATCGTGACATTTGAATACGCAGGTCAGGATAACAATACTGTTGACATAGATGCAGGTGAGTATATTAACGAACTCAAAAGAGGTTCGATCAATGGCATAAAGGTCAATGAGCATGATGAGCCTCTGGCAAATGCGCTGTTTGGTCTTTTCAGCACCGACTGCGTGATCTTTGACAGAGACAACGCTATAACAACAGCTTGTTCAGACGAAAACGGTCATTTCAGCATAACAGGTATCCCCTACGGATCATATATCCTTACGGAGATTGCGTCTCCCGATAGATATGTTTTAAGCGATAAAAGATACGAAGTCCTCATCGACGAAGACGGTGATGAGGTGTTCATTACTGCTGTAAACAAGGAAACAGAGCTTCATGTTTCCAAGAAGGATATTTACGGAAACGAACTCTCGGGTGCTGCAATGCAGATCCTTGACAGTAAAGGAAATGTTTTCGATGAATGGATATCCGACGTTACCGAGCATATCGTCTGCGGCATTTCTGCAGGCAGTTATATTCTTCACGAATCAGCTGCCCCTGCTGGTTATGTAATAGCTTCAGATATAGCTTTCACCATTGACGAGCGCAACAATGTCACTGTTGAGGATATTTCAGCTTTGGCGAGTGATGAAAATGGCATCCCTACTATTATCATGACTGATGATACAACAAAGGCTGAGTTTACAAAGACAGATATTACAGGCGAAAAGGAACTTGAAGGAGCTGAACTTCAGATCATTGACAATGACGGAAACATCATAGATAAATGGACTTCCTCAAATAAATCTCATGTCATTGAAGGCAGACTGATCGCAGGCAAGGAGTATACACTTCATGAGGAAATCAGCCCGGATGGTTATGTTGTGGCGAATGATGTAACATTCACGGTTTCTGAAGACGGTTCTGTTGACAAAGTCACAATGAAAGACGATACCACAAAGGTACGCATCTCAAAGCGTGACATAACAACCGATGAAGAACTGCAAGGTGCGGCACTCGTTATAATCGATGATGAAGAAAATATTGTCGATGAATGGATATCCACCAATGAAACTCATTATATTGAGGGTAAACTTGTCGCAGGCAAGATCTACACTCTTCGTGAGATAACTGCACCTGATGGCTATGAAGTTGCTAATGATGTTCAGTTTACCGTTAACGAGGATGGTTCTGTAACGGAAGTAGTCATGTATGATAAAAAGAAGTCAAGTCCAAAGATTCCGTCAAGCCCTAATCCTCATACGGGAAGTATATATGGAAATTCTCTGATCAACAAGTCGCTTGCTGCAATGGCTGTATGTGTTCTTATCATGGTGATCACAAAGAAAAAGAATAAGAAGGAGGACGATGAATGAAAAAGGTAATTATAATCTTAGCGGTCGTAATAGCGGCCGCTTTTATTATGGGCGGAACATGGTGGCTCATAAGTTCGGGTGCATACAGGAATATTGACTGGAGCGCGTTAGTGGTCTGATGAAAGGATGATCATATGAAAAGAAGAAAGATACTTGCATTTATTTGCACTGCGCTGACAGCAGCATATTTGTTTGCAGTACCCGCAAGCGCAAGTGTATCCGATGCAGTAACATCGACATGGACAACAGCAAAAATACAGATACAGGCGGTGGTAGATAATGTTGTTTTTCCTGCTATCGATGTAATACTGGCAGTGTTGCTGTTTGTTAAGATCGGTGCAGCATATCTGGATTACCGCAAGCATGGACAGCTTGAATGGACTCCTATAGCAATAATCTTCGGAGGACTTCTGTTCTCATTGACTGCTCCGCTGTATATCTGGACAATAATATAACAGCATAACATCGAATCATATTTTGGAGCATCGAAAATCGGTGCTCCTTTATTATTTTCAAAGGAGGAAATGAAAGTGAGGAAACATTTGTCAACAGTCATAGCCGTTGTTTTGGTATTGTCTCTCTCTGCCTGCGGAACGCTTGCACCGCCGCAGAGAGCGGAAATGACTTCAACTGCTACAACGACAGCAGAAGCCACGACTGCACCGATAGATATCAGTGAACCTGCAGTTACGACAAAACCGAAAATATCCGAAAAGGAAAAGAAAGAACTTGAAAACAACGTATTCATGACAGAATTTTTCAATTCACCCATCACTTTTATCGACAGATCGGATATAGCTGAGGAGATCCTGAAAGCATTCAGTTTTGAGCATAACGAACTGACCAACAATGGATCGGAAAGAATTTCTCTGAGCAGTGAAAGCGGCAGCGGTATCATAGATATGACTTGCATAGATATAACTTCAAGTGATCTTGACTGCGATCTCGGATATATGATGGATTCGGTCGGTGATTATTACTACAGCCTGACAAAGAGCTCTATGCGGGGAGTCACAGATGATGACTTCAATACCAATTTCCGAATGACAAACACTGTAGTATCTAAAGCAAAATACCAGCAGTACGGTTCAATGCAGAGATCTGACGGAATGACAATGCAGTTCGGATATGCCGAAACTTGTGCAGCGCTTGTGGATAACAAGCTGATGGTAGTATCAGGTCAGTTTGTGTCAACGGATATGATGGACAGACAGGCTTTTTCGAGACTAATGACATCATTCAGAGAGAAAATTTTATTCTAGGAGGACGTATGAAAGTAAAAGTTATAGGGATACCTCTGTCTGAAGAAGAAATAGAGGAATACAAGAAATATGTGCGTAACAAACACCCCGAAGACAAAATCGAAGAACTTGTAATCGAATCGGATGGTGAATATGTGAACCTGACCTGCTATACACGTGTTCTTCCGTTTGAACGCATCCGCAGGATAACAGGATATCTTGTGGGTTCTCTTGACCGATTCAATGATGCAAAAAGAGCCGAAGTTGCGGACAGACTGTCACACGATACAGAACAGTTTGTTCAGGAAATGTGAGGTGATGCTATGCCATATATCCCATTTACAGACGAGCAGAAAGTACTGGCCAATACAGTCGATCTTGAAAGATTTCTTACGATGAGAGGTGAACATCTTGAACGTGCAGGCAGGTCATCAAAGCTTATATATACAGACGGTTCCGGTAAACATGACAGCATCATGATAAACGGTTCAAAGTGGTATGATCATAAGCGGCAGATCGGAGGCGGTGCAATAAAGTTCATGCAGGAGTTCTACGGCATGGATTTTGTACAGGCTGTCCGTGAATTGCTTGGTGTGACTGTATCGCCCATAGAACACAACAAAAATGAATACGTTCCGAAGAAAGAAAAGAAAGCATTTATTCTGCCGCCGAAGAACAACACTATGCACCGAGTTTACGCCTATCTTATAAAACAGAGGTTTATCCGAGCCGATGTTATCACTCACTTTTCAAAAGCAGGAACACTCTATGAAGATGATAAACATCACAATGCTGTGTTCGTAGGGATCGATGAAGCCGGTGTTCCAAAACAAGCTTCAAAACGAGGAACTTCCACTTACGGTGACCCGTTCAAGATGACGGTTGAGGGTTCTGACACAAAATACAGTTTCGCTCACTATGGAACATCAGGCAGACTTTACGTTTTTGAAGCCCCTATAGATATGCTGTCATATATCACGCTTCACCCCGAAGACTGGCAGAAACACAGCTATATCGCTATGAATGGTGTGTATGAAAGCGCTGTGCTTCATGCTCTGGGATCACACGAAAACATTGAGCATATCGTGCTGTGTACCGATAATGATGAGGGCGGTATCGATGGCGCAGAGCGCATTAGGGATATTCTGAATGAAAGCGGCTTTTTGAATATTACAAGGCTATTTCCTGACTATAAAGACTGGAATGAAGACCTGAAAGCCAAAAACGGACAGCAAGCCCTGCCTGGTGAAAATCATAGGCGTAAAGCTTTATACTATGGATATGTCGAACAGCTGAAATACCTCCGCTGTCGTTCGGATAAGCTGTCCGAGCAGCTGAAGACCTCTTTCGAGAATGGTCAAACCAAATACCTTGCCGAGTATGCACTCGCAGCCTCTGCTTTTTTTATGCGTGTCAAGGATGAACCGAAGGGATTTCAGAATTTGCAGAAAAGGCTGATAAAATCATATCGGGCTTACAAAGATAAAGGCAAGTATGTTTCAAAAAAGCGAGATATGACAAGCAAATACAATGAAGTAATGCGTGATCTGCGTAAAACTGCAAGGACAGAAGAACAGTCCATAGCTACGGCAAAAATGCTTTATGAGCTTGCTGACTTTGCAGTGCGTACTGCAGTTGAAGAAGCCTGTGATAAACCTGCAGAGGATCAGACTGAAGGCGAGGAAGAAGATATAGAATTATCGCCGCAGGCTGGTTTTGGATGAAGCGTCATATGTCCTGCGTCATCATTTCATAAGAAGAAGTTATAAATATAATTATTTATATTATAGCGAAAAGAAGAACGATATGGGAGTGATAGATTGAATGAACATCAGATGATAACGATAGGGCTGATGGCGGCTGCATTTATCATATTTTATGTTGTAGTTAATGTTCTGGATAACAAGAACATCAACAGTATAAAAAGCAAGACAGTAGGTGACGGACAGCATGGAACAGCCAGATGGGCGACCAAGCCTGAGATCAGACGGACTTTTTCTTCTTCGCCATTCGCTCCGGAAGACTGGAGACAAGGCAGGAACCTGCCGAATGTTCAGGGAACGATAGTTGCCTGCAAGGGTGGAAAGCATACTACTGCACTTGTAGATACAGGAGATGTACACACCCTGATGATAGGTGCGGCAGGCGTGGGTAAAACTGCGTATTTTCTGTACCCGAATATAGAGTTTGCTTGCGCAAGCGGAATGTCATTCCTGAGTACAGACACAAAAGGCGATGTTGCCCGAAACTACGGCAGGATAGCCCGTGACTGTTACGGCTACAATGTGTCTGTAATCGACCTGAGAAATCCGACCAGAAGTGATGAAAACAATATCCTGCACCTTGTAAACAAATATATGGACATTTATCTGAACGACCGCACCAACTTGTCAGCAAAGGCGAAAGCAGAAAAATACGCTAAGATAACAGCCAAGACTATAATCAACATCGGCGGCAGTGACAGTGCAAACTACGGACAGAATGCTTTCTTCTATGATGCCGCCGAAGGACTGCTGGGTTCGGTAATACTTCTGCTTGCAGAATTCGGAGAAAAGAATGAACGGCATATAGTATCCGTGTTCAAGCTTATACAGGATCTTATCGCCAAACCGCCTGCCAAAACAGCAAAGGACAAGCCTAAGATGTATTTTACAACACTTATGGAAAAACTTCCCTCTGAACACAAAGCCAAGTGGCTTGCGGGAGCAGCGCTGAACAGTGCAGATCAATCTATGATGTCTGTTATGAGTACGGCTTTATCAAGGCTCAACAGCTTTCTCGACTCAGAGATGGAGCAGATACTCTGTTTTGGAACAGCTATAGATGCAGAGGTCTTCTGCCGTGAAAAATCGGCAATATTCATCATACTTCCGGAGGAAGATCAAAGCAAGTATTTCATGGTGTCATTGCTTATACAACAGCTTTATCGTGAGATACTCACCATAGCCGATGAGAACGGCGGTACGCTTCCAAACAGAGTCATGTTTTACTGTGATGAATTCGGAACATTCCCCAAAATAGAGGGTGCAGAAGCAATGTTCTCTGCAGGACGATCAAGAAAGATCTCTATCGTAGCGATCATACAGTCATTTGCACAGCTTGAACAGAAATATGGAAAAGAGGGTATGGAGATCATAACCGACAACACCCAGCTGACAGTGTTCGGCGGATTTGCACCAAACTCTCAGTCAGCGGAAGTGCTGTCCAAGGCTCTTGGTGAGCAGACTGTTCAAAGCGGATCAGTATCGCTGGGCAAAGATCGATCGCAGTCAATACAAATGATGGGCAGACCGCTTATGACGGTCGATGAGCTGAAAAGTATGCCCAAGGGACAGTTCATCGTAATGAAAACGGGTACACACCCGATGATAAGCAAACTTAAACTATATTTCAAGTGGGGCATCAGGTTTGGCGAGCCGTTCCTGCTTGAGGACAGAGGTGCCAGACGTGTGGACTATGCCGAAAGAGACAGACTTATATCTGCAGTTGAGCAAAAATATCCGCAGAAAACACCGATGCGGTCAGAACCTGCAGATAATGGATTTATACCAATGGATACAGATTTCGCATCAAAGACTAAAGCAAATGTAAGGACTGAATAAGGGGGGATCCATAATTTGATAGTAGCAAGAAGGATTTATGATACAGACCTTCCTCATCGTGCGATAACTGTTTTTTGTTATCTTTGTGACAGGTCAAATAAAAAAGGCGAATGTTTCCCGTCATCACGAACAATAGCCAAAGATCTGAATATTAGCCGAAGGACTGTGTTTCGAGCTCTTAATGACCTTGAAAAAGAAGGGTTTATAAAGAGAAAAGGCAGGCACAGGACAAGCGGCGGCAGATCATCAAATCTGTATGTGCTGGAGGTGAAGCCCGATGTTTGAATGGATAGGTGATGTGATAGATTGGATCGGCGAGGGGATATCTTCACTTTGGGACAGCACGGTAGGAGCGGCAGCAGATGCTATAACGGTGACAGTCTGGGATATGATGTTCAAGTGGCTGTTTGAAACGATATACGGAGCTATAGCCGGTCTTTTCAAATTTATAAACAGCACAACTAACGACATATTTACTCTTTCATGGGTAAAAACCTTTATTGCATTATTTAATGCGATGGGCTGGATGCTGTTTATCTGCGGATTTATAGTAGCAGTATTTGATTGTGCTGTAGCCTACGAGAACGGTTCCGCCAACATCAGGAATACGGCTATAAACATCTTTAAAGGCTTTATGGCAGCATCACTTGTCACAGTGGTACCGCCGAAACTGTATGCTACCTGCACAAGCTTGCAGGGTTCTTTCGCCCTGGACCTTATGGGAAATTTTGTCAGTGACACCATCTCTACCATTAGTGATACGGCACAAGCAGTAGTAATAGAAATAGCTATGGAAGTATCTCTTCTGAATCTGCTGTTCATAATACTGTTCGGCTACTGCACGGTCAAGGTAGTTTTGGCAAACATCAAGCGAGGCGGTATCCTGCTTTGTCAAATCGCAGTCGGAAGTCTGTATATGTTCGGGGTGCCCAGAGGATACACCGATGGTTTCTACAGCTGGTGCAGACAGGTCATCGCAACCTGTCTTACTGCTTTTTTGCAGACGACGATCTTATATATCGGTCTGCTGACCTACACTGAACACGCTCTAATTGCAGTGGGTCTGTGTTTATCAGCGAATGAAGTTCCGAGGGTAGCTCAGATGTATGGACTGGATACAAGTGTAAAAGTCAATGTGACAAACGTAAGTCAGAGCGTCAATATGTGCGGTAAAGTCATGGGGCTTATGAGAGGTACAAGATAATATATTTCGGTAAGGAGTGGTAGTATAAAAACGTATATCTATCCCGAAAACCTCAGAGCAAGCGTAAAGCTATGGTTCTGGAATGTTCGGGATTTTATCATCATAAGCAGCGGAGTAATAGTATCGGTCATGGTATTTGCTAACTTCTGGAATATCCTGCCTGCAGCTGCAACTCTGTGCTATGCTTTTCTGAGCCTGCGGGCTGACGAAACATCTGTCATGGATTATATCTTAAATGCCTTTCGGTTTTTCTGTGTTTCACAGCAGGAGTTCCGCTGGCAGAAAAGGAGTGAGAATTGATTGTCAAAAAAGAGAAAAAACGGCGTTCAGGCACTTATCGGACTTGAACGCTTTACTCGATACGGAGTAAAAACTGATAAAGCTGAGATCGTTATGTTTGCAGTCGAACCGACTAATATCTCCGTGCTTTCTGCGTCAAATATAGATACAAAGATCCACAGTCTGATGCTTGTTCTGTCGGTCATACCTGACCTTGAACTGATCGCCTCAGACAGTGCCGAACGTTTTGACGATAATAAGCTATATATAAAGAAACGTTTGCAGAGCGAACACAATGAATCAGTCCGCAGACTGCTTAAAGCTGATTATGATTTTCTTGACGAGATTCAGCTTGAAATGTCTTCGGCAAGGCAGTTCATGTTTGCAGTAAGATTCCGCCGTGAAAAGCCCGAACAGGTGTTCACTATTCTCAACAGAGTAGACAAAACACTTTTAGAGCATGGATTTTCAGCCAGACGAATGACGAAGGCAGAAACAAAGAGAATGCTTGCTCTTTACTTCGGAACATCGATAACAGGCGATGTGATACCGGATACAGAGGGCGAAAATGAGTTTAAATTGGAGGCAATAGATGATTTTTAAGATGAAAAAGAAAAAAGAACTGACCGAAGAACAAAAAGCGGTAATTGAAACCAAGGATTTCTTTGACAGAACTATTCCCGGAGTGATCAAGTTTTACCCTGAATATTATATCTGCGGTAATTTCTACAAGTCATGCTGGGCGATAACTGAGTATCCACCGACTACCGAAGAAGGTGCCATACTTGCACATCTTGCAGATAGAAACGGTGTAACACTGCGAATATACGACCGCCTTGTGGACAGTATGGAACAGCGAAAGATAGTTCAGCAGGCTATGAGAAAAAACCACATGATGACAACGGTCAATGATGTTAACGAGTCGATAAAGGCACAGAACAATATAAACGATGTAGTTGATCTGATCTCCGAACTGCGCCGCAACAAAGAACCTTTGCTGCATTGTGCTGTTTTTATTGAACTTCGGGCAGGAAGCCTTGATAAGCTGAAAGAGCTTCAGGCAGATATTCAGATGGAACTGACCAGGTCGAAGATATCTGTTGACCGTCTCATACTTCGCCAGAAGGAAGGATTTCTTTCTGTTATGCCTTCAGGATCCAACAGCTTCGGCACTCAGTATGAAAGAGTCCTGCCTGCAAGTTCTGTCGCAAATCTCTATCCACTGAATTATTCGGGCAAGACCGATGAACACGGCTTTTACCTTGGCAGGGACAAGTACGGCAGCAACGTGCTTGTGGACTTCGACCGCAGGACAGAGGATAAGACTAATTCAAATGCACTTATTCTCGGCAACAGCGGACAGGGCAAATCATATCTGATGAAGCTTCTTCTGTGTAATATCCGTGAGTCCGGCAAAAGTATTTTATGTCTCGATCCAGAGCATGAGTATGAGGATCTGTGCCGCAACCTAGGCGGGACCTATATCGACATGATGAGCGGTGAGTATATGATAAATCCTCTTGAACCTAAAGCATGGACTGACGGCGACCGAGCAGGTGATGAAGCTGTTCCCGAAACATTCAGAAAGGTGTCCAAGCTGAGCCAGCACATCAGTTATCTCAAAGACTTTTTCAGAGCATACAAGGATTTTACAGATGCAGAAATAGACACGATCGAGATCATGCTGTTAAAACTGTATGCCAGATACGGTATAGATGACACTACAAAGTTTAACACTCTATCCGGTAAAGATTATCCTATAATGGAAGATCTATATGACCTGGCAGAAAAGGAGTTCATGGCATTCGATCATGAAAAGAAGCATCTATATACTGAAGAAATACTTCAGAACATCTGCCTTGGACTTCATTCGATGTGCAAAGGTGCCGAATCTAAATACTTCAACGGTCATACCAATGTCAAGAACGGCGATTTTGTCTGCTTTGGTGTAAAGGGTCTTATGGATACTAACAAGCGGCTGAAAGACACTATGCTGTTCAACATTCTCAGCTACATGAATGATCAGCTTTTAGGTATGGGAAACACAGTCGCTGCAGTAGATGAACTGTATCTGTTCTTGTCTAACCTCACTGCGATAGAATATATCCGCAACGGTATGAAGCGTGTGCGAAAGAAAGAGTCTGCTTTCATTCTGGCTTCTCAGAACATCGAAGACTTTCTTCTGCCTGAGATCAAGGAATTTACAAAGCCGCTGTTTTCTATCCCGACTCATCATTTCCTGTTCAATCCGGGTAATATTTCAGCGGCATCATTTATAGACACCTTACAGCTTGAAAGCTCGGAGTACGAGCTGTTCAAGTTTCCCGAAAGAGGTACTTGTTTCTACCGATGCGGAAATGAGAGGTATCTGCTTCAGGTCATAGCACCTGCATATAAGGCAGCGTTGTTTGGCTCGGCCGGAGGACGTTAAGTTTATATAAATGCTTGATTTCCCAAAAATAATATGCTATAATCATCTAAGAAAGCGAGGCGAGGAACATGAACTATACGCTTATGCACAAGAATATCCGTGTCGCGGATATTGAGATAGATGAGGATACGGGTGTTATTATTCGCATCGGTGATATTTATGCTAAGGAACATCTGCCTGCAGGTGTTCCTTTTTGTCATAACGGAACTATTGACAGGGCTGCTCTCAACAAATGGTGGACGGGGCGTTCTATACCCACAAGCAGAATGGGTATAAACGACGCGCTCGAGACTCTCGGTATATATAACACAGAACTTCTCCTAACAAAATGCCTTGGACTAAGCTTATCCGACCATTATTGGGTAAGACCAGCTGACAGTGACATGACATGGGAAAGTGTAAACTTCTTTGACAATGAGTTCTCAGATGATATAGGAGATGTTTTGTTTGGTACGGCAGGAAAAAGTATAGGGGTCAACTACTCCTCGCCCGATAACACATCGGATGGTAATCTGCAGAAGCGCTGGAAGATAATCGACGGCAAGAGGTGTCTGCTGAAATCAGGTTCTGCACCATTCAGACAGCAGCCGATAAATGAGGTCATTGCATCGATCATTCTTGAAAGGCTGGGTATAGACCACATACCTTACACTTTGACGTGGATAGATGATAAGCCGTACTGTGTCTGCGAGAACTTTGTTTCAAAAAATACGGAGCTCGTCAGTGCAGCAAGGCTTATGAAGATACGCCCTAAGGCAAACGATGAGAATAGTTATCTACACTTTGTGAATATATGCAGTGAGCTCGGCGTCGACATTGTACCGATGCTGAACAGGATGATAGTATTTGATTATATCATCGCCAACGAAGACAGGCATTTCGGGAACTTCGGTCTTTTGCGTGACCCGGATACCCTTGAATGGACAGGTGCTGCGCCGATATTCGATAACGGTACTTCATTATGGTATGATAAATTGACATCGCAGATACCCTCGGCAGATATCATCTGCAAGCCGTTCAAGAAAACACATGATGAACAGCTTCGTCTGGTATCTAGTTTTGATTGGCTCGATTTCGCAAAACTCGACGGCATAGAGGATGAGATAACCGAGATACTGAGTGATGAAAAAGTCAGGAAGTATATAGATGCTGAGAGAGCAGATATGTTAGTCGCGCAGATAAGAAAGCGTATTGACAGGCTTTCGGAAATAGTTATGGCGCAGCATGATTCGCAGGATATAACATTCGCTGGAGATGTTGAAGAAGATGAAGCTGCAAGCTATGGGCTAACAATAGAATAAGTTTCGGAATGGGAGCTGCAGTGATGCAGCTCTTTTTTTCTGTTCGCAATAGGCGTGAATTACTATACCTTTGATGCTTAATCGGCATGTATAAAGAAAAATAAGGAGGCTTGATAATTTGATAAAATACGGAATATGGAGGACACGTTACACAGAAAATGCTGTATGCATATACGAAGATTGGGTGCGTCAGGACGGCGCACCCGTTTTGTTTTGTACGGAGTATGCAGCCTATGTCTTCAAGCACGATGAAGAAATGAAAAACTCTGATACCGCAACAGAATATGAAGTTCGTAAGATAGAGGTGCAGTAATGAGTGCAAAGGCAATAAAGATACTTGTATCACTTTTATCTGATGAAAAGCTTAGAAAAAAGATCATCATTCTTGTTCTCAGTATAGCATTTGGATTTTTCTATCTGCTGTGTTTGCCTGTGATAATATTTTCTAATCTTGGTACCATCGATTTTCAGTCTGCTGACATTGACCGATCTCTTTTTACCGAAAAAGAGTTTATGGCTTCGCTTGACAGTGAACAAGCAGACAAGCTAAACAACATGATGAGATCAGGTGAAGCTATAGAATCTGCGATGGCTGAACATGGTGTGCCTGAACAAACAATAAAAGCAGAACTCATATATGTATCATTCTTCGATGGTGTACAGAACTTTGATGCTGACGCATACGCATGTCTTTTTGAAGAAGCAGTGGATGACAGTGATCTTATAAACAGTATCAACGGCAACTATGGGCTTGAGATAAACTTTGAAGACTATCTGCACACATATACTTTTGTGATGAATAATACAATAAATCCGTATATGTTCAGTGATACCGCAACTAAAAACTCAGAAGACTTAACAGCTTGGGCTTATAATGCTTATGAATCAGGCTGGGGATACAAGGCAGGTTTTATAGGTGAGAAAAGCGTCGATGACAGATTGAGATACTGTGATAACGCAGGTCTAATGATCGGATATCTCAACTACGATGCAGACAGCAAGAACTATGGAAATTCATATGGAACGCTTACCTATACCGAACAAGGTGATTTATCTACAATGCCTGACGTCCCAGGAATTGGTCTGTTCGATGGAACAAATCACGGGATCTATATTGGAAACGGAGAGGTGATCTATTGTGATGAAGGCATAGGTTATGTCACCAGACAGAATATATCAGACGGGGTATGGTCAAGCTGGTGTACCTATGAGGGGATCAGCTATCCGCAGGTCGTACAGGATACCATAGACGAATTGAGTGCATCTGCAGAAAGCAGTGAGATCGAGAGTGTCGAAAGTGAGGTATAAATGTTAGCACTATTATTTGTAGACAAAATGATTAAAGTCGCAATGGCGGCAGCGATAGCACGTAATACGTTATCATCAGAAATGCCAAAACAGCAGAAGGTCAATGACCTGAATGCATCGACAGTATCTGTGAGCTGTATAAAAGCTGAGTGGGATGCTAAGGACGGAAAAGACTATGAACTGACGGTTGCACCGACAGATGAGGACACAGGATATGTTGAGAATATATGTATCAGGTTCGAGGGTAACAGTAAGTCGTATATAACAGGCTTGCGTGAAGGTTCCGAATATGAGATCACGGTCAAAGAACTTGATGAGAGAGGTGAGCCCATAGATAATACGGCTACCAAGAAACTCTGTTCAACAGAATCGGTAGAAGTTATCTGGGATTTTGAACATGAGGACGGCTGGACAAATTGTTTTGCATATGAACATGCAGGCGGACTGACCCAGGATCCATCGTGGAGTGCCATACAAGGCTGTATACCTGACCCGATAACAGGCACCGGGATAATGCGTGATGAGAATGGTGATTACTGTTGTGCCATGGGAACTGAATACGGTTACTGCGGCGACAGATTTCTCGTAACCTTAAACAACGGAGTTCAGTTCACCACAAAGATATGTGACAGTAAAGGTGACCGTGCATACCACCCATTCAGTGACGGAGGTAAGTGCGTGATAGAATTTATCCACGCAGATGGTTGTCTTCCAAGCTGTGTTCAGTTCACAGGCAACTACGGTTCATACTATTGGGATGGACTCATCTTTGATAACATCCGCAGCATACAGAAGATAAACTACGGTGAGAAAGTTGAGTATTAACGGAGGTGCCAATGAAAAAATCGATAAGTGTTCAGATAAGTGAGGAAAAGCTGTCTGCTATTGAGATGTACCTTGAGCAGAAGAACACCACGCTGGCTGCAGAACTTGACAGATATGCAGAACAGCTTTACGGCAAGATAGTTCCGCAGAATGTCAGGGAGTACATTGAGAAAATGTCAGCGCAGCAGAAACCTCGTACAAGGAAGTCAGCACGATCGGAGGATAAGCCGGAGCCGTAACTCGCCGCATGTCGCGCGAGAATGCTCTGTGTGGGGTTAATTAAGTCTAGGTAGGGAAAGTATACCACATAGGAGCAGCGAGCCGTCTGTGGGCATTTGTCGCGGAGCTTGGGAAATGCGAGGTCAACATATAAAGGTTAGATTTGAGGGTAGTTCGTGTTGTGCAGGTTAAAGTTTTGCCGTCAAGGACGGCAAAATACTCACAGCGGACGGCAAAGCCGACCGCATTTGCGAGGTTTTAAAGCTTCCTCAGATTAACGTCAAAACCAAGAAAGGTGAGATTTACCGATGTCAAAAGAAGAAAAAAGAGCCAATAATGGCGAAATTACGGGCGATTCGGCTGCCGTCAGCGCCCCAAAAATAAAGTTTACAATATATATTTTTCCTGAAACTATGAAGAACATTGAAAGTCTTTATAAAAATGATAACTGCTTATCAAAAACTGAGTTCATCGAGAAAGCTATCCGCTTTTACTGTGGTTATCTGTTTCAGAACAAGCCCGAACTCATCGAATACCTTGCGCCACAGATCGGTACGATAACTGACGGAATAATAAAAGGATCGGAACAAAGATTGTCGAGAGCGCTTTTCAAATTGGCTGTCGAAGTCGGTGTGCAGACTCATGTACTTGCAGCGATAAATGATATTGATAACAGTACACTGTTCAAGCTGCGCAGTATGGTCAGTGATGAAGTCAGACGGACAAATGGTATAATCAATTTTGAAAATGCGCTGAGATATCAGCGGAATGAAGAATAGACACAGCCGCATTCATCTGAAGAGTGCGGCTGATACATAAAATATTTGACTATGAAAAAAGATTATGATATAATTTATATAATCTATTGGAAGGACGTGATACCATGACACTTGAATACAAAGTCAGCGCTGATCAAGCACTAAAAATGCTTAAGGAAGGCAATCAAAAATATCTTGCGGCAAAAACGAGTATGGGTGATATCTCACTTGAAAAACGCAGAGAGACTTGCGAAAACGGACAGCAGCCATACGCTGTCATTGTCACCTGTTCTGATTCAAGGGTGCTTCCTGAAAGTATTTTCAGCGCAGGCATCGGTGACTTATTTGTTATACGTGTTGCCGGCAATGTCATGGATGATCATCAGCTTGGCTCTATCGAATATGCAGCGGAGCATCTCGGAATACGTCTGATAGTAGTTTTAGGTCACGACCATTGCGGCGCAGTTGATGCGGCAATTAATCACGATCCGGAAGGATATATAAAGTTTATAACTGATGAGATCAAAATAGCAATAGGTGACGAGCAGGATGACTACAAAGCTTGCTGTCTGAATGTAAAACACAGTGTTGATATTATCGAAAGCAGCTTTGAGATACATCGTGAAGAGGAACACGGACTGAAAGTCATCGGAGCACTGTACAGGCTGGATGACGGAAAAGTGGAATTTAATATATGATTATTGACAGAGCCGAATTATCGGCTCTTTTTTTATAAGGAGGAGCAATGCCAACATCTCAAATAATCGTAACCAGTCGATACATCAAAAGCGGTACAAAGAAAACCAGATCCAGGCGTTCCAACTACACAAAGTATATTGCTACAAGAGAATCGGTCGAAAAACGACCGCAGAACATAACTCAGGTCTCTCAAAATCAGAAACAGCTTATAAATGAACTTCTGATCGAGTTTCCGAAAGCAAAACAGTTTCTTGAATACGAAGATTATTCTGAAAAGCCAACAGGTGAAAATGCTTCTGAACTGATAAACACTATCGTAGAACGGTACGCTGATGTGATCGGCAACCGCAGAAACTTTGTCGATTACGTCGCAAAGCGTCCAGGCGCTGAACGGAGAGGTGATCACGGCTTGTTTAACGACAGTGATGCGTCAATTGATCTAAATGCAGCAGCAAATGAAATTGCTGATCATCCGGGAACTATATGGACTCATGTTGTTTCACTTCGCAGAGAAGATGCAGTTCGTCTTGGTTATACTAACTCGGATATGTGGCGAGAACTTGTCAAAAGACATATTGCAGATATTGCGCAAGCACAAAACATTCCTCTTGCAGATTTAAAATGGTATGCTGCATTTCATGATACGACTCATCATCCGCATATCCATATGATCGTTTATTCCAAGAATCCAAAGAATGGTTATCTTACAAAGCAGGGCATTGAAAAAATCCGTTCCGTGTTTGCAAACGATATATTTCGAGATGAGTTGAAAAGCATCTATCAGCAGCAGACGCTGACTCGTGATGAATTGAAAACACTATCGGATAATCAGTTACATGAAATTCTTTCGAAAATCGGCAGAGGTGATTTCAACGATGATCTTATCTTGGCAGTCAAAAAACTTCATGAACAATTGAAAACAGCAAAAGGCAAAAAGGTCTACGGTTATCTTCCAAAAGAGATAAAGCAGACAGTTGATGAGATATTTTCAATGCTTGCTCATGATGAACACATTGCTAAACTCTATGAAAAGTGGTGTGAACTAGAGAGCTTAAAATACAAAACGTATACACTTAGGCCTAAAGAATTTCCATCGCTAACGGAAAACAAGGAATTTCGTTCTGTGAAAAATATGATCATTCGTTCAGTTCTGAAAATGGAGTTCCAACTATCAGATGAGCAAGAGCCTGACGTTCCGGAACTTACAGATAACGATGATATCGATGCAGAATCGAGCAGTAAAAGCGCCATGCGGCGCATGGCAGAGGAATACATTACGGGTGAACGAATAGAACAGGATATTGACAAAGGAATCGAAATTCTGACTGAACTTGCGGATAATGGGGATTCATTATCTGCTTACAAGTTGGGAAAGATTTATTTCTCAGGTGAGATGGTATTCAGAGATAATGATATGGCAGAAAAATATCTTCGGCAAGCATCAGAAGCTGAGAACGAATTTGCAATGTATACGCTAGCAAAACTGTACCTGACCGATGAAAGATATGATTTGGCTAAGGCAGTTAATCTGCTTAAAAAGGCATGTGAGCACTCAGCTATAAAGCCTTATGCTGCATATGATTATGCAAAGATACTACTTGATGGGAATGAATTTCATGATACGCAAAGGGCAGTACAGCTACTTAAAGAAACATCACGGGACAACAATTTGTGTTCGTATATTCTCGGTAAGTTGTATTTATATGGAAATGATGAACTTGAACGAGACCGTGCAAAGGCAGTAGAATTGCTTACTCAGTCGGCCGAAAATGGCAATAAGTATGCTGAGAATCTTCTGCAGCATATTGATGATTTTGATCAAGTACTTTTGATGAATACTGTCATGAATTTGTTTGCAAATATAAGTCGTATTTTAGAAGAAGACTATGACAGGAGAAAGCGCAAACTTCAATCGAATGTTGATAAAAAGTTGCGTAGAATCATACAAAAGAAAAAAGAAGACCTTGGTATAAAGTCAGATGGAGTATGTATCCATTATGATTATTGAGGAACGAACAGAAAAGTGGTTCGTTCCTCATTTTGAGAATTGTAATAATATTTTTCAAAAATATAAAGAGGTACACTCAATTTGATGAGAGTCTTACTTTTTTCATATAGTATGATTTTATATCGTTCTTGAATCCCTTACGTTCAACAGTACAGATTTCATCACCGAGATGTATCCGTGACAATTAGTCAATGACCTGCTCCTAGTGACAGCTGTCTAAGTTGTACATAAATCATGCCCATTGTTTTCCTTGTTCCAGCAATTACCTCATTAACTATGTTATCATACTACATATTTTATATGATTCTCACCAAATGATAATATTATAAACTGCTACTTCCTAAATATTATAGTATATCACAAGCAGATTATATCTTGTGACTTCTTTACTACAAGTGAGTCAAGCAAGTTATTCGGATTCTCTTTAAAAGCGGCTGGTTTGGTATTCCACAATCAAATTATAGCAACAAAAACTATGTATGTTCGAATACTATAAATATCTTCTACATTGAAGTCAGAAAATATTTAAATTCATTCGGCCATAACATTTTGAACGAAAAAACACCTATTTAAGTTGAATTACTTAAATAGGCGCTTTTGTTAATTGAATTTAATTATAATTGAATAGTACTATAAAGGTGGCAATATAAATTCAAAATCTGCTTTAATTGACTTTTATTATGCTATTTCCCAATTCTATATGCTCTATTGATTTCAGGTCAAAAGATGATTTTATGGACAGATTTTCTTTTTCGTTTTCTTCACATATCCAGCTATAAAACAAACTACATTCGGCATCAGTATTTCCATCAGCTATAAAAGCATCTTGTATCCACTTCTTGCTGCTACCGTCTTTATAGTAAACAACCAATGATTCTTCTTTGGGAAAATCCGATAAATCACGTCCATTTATATTTGTAGCATTGAATTGGATAGAATCTTCGGTAATCCATATTTCACCATTTAAATCCATATAGTCTGTTTGAATTTTTCTTAAAATATTTGGTTCCGAATTATTATCGTCCTCTGAATATGTATTATTGTTTCCTAGAAATATTACTGCTAATGCTGCAATTAGTATAAGAAAAATACCACATGGAATGATTTTTGTTTTCATATTAACAACCTCCCATTAACTAAATCAACGTCATATATATATTCATCCTTGTTTGTCTAAATGAATAATCGTTCCCAAAAATATGATTTATTATTCCAATAAATTATTGATTTTATCGATTTATTCATTCAAGTATATTATACTATGATTATATGTAAATGTCAATATTTCTGGCACAAGATGATGTTTTTTGGCACAACATTCATAATCCAAAAGTGTTCTGAGCAATATCTGAGTCTATTAATGATTGGAATTGTCAATAAATGTGCAGTCTGAGAATACGCAATATATAAAGAACCAAACGGAAGAAGATTATATGGCAGATCAAATAAGCTTCAAAGAATACATGGACTCATTTATGGTTAGTAAAAATAAGTAGGCAAAAAAGACAGCCGCTTAAGCGGCTGCCAGTGAAAGTAAATGCGATGCTAAACCGTCGAGCCCCCTTTAGGGGGATGCCTGTATTAGCCCCTTCTAGAGGCTGTGCAAACCACTACTTTAGTGGTGGTTATGATTGGACATTTTGTAACTAAAACACGTGCTGTGATAGTCCAATCTAACTATTAACTGAAGTAAAAGGGAAGAACAACCTCATTAACATATCCTTCTATTGTACTTGGATAGCCAAATCGTACATAATACTTGGAACTAGCACTTAATCCGCTTATGGCTTTATGCGCATAACCATTTGCAGGTACTGTGAAATTTGTAATTTCTGTGTCAGAAGAAAAAAGGTTTCTCTTGTATACACGTACTATAACATCGTTATTATTACACGAACGAATTCCCACACCCATAGTTGTGCTTCCAGTGAACAGGTAATTTGTGTATAGTGGGTTAGTATATGTCATACCTGAAACGGTATATAGACCATCTTGAACTAGATTCCATACCGCACTAGGTATATTGGATCCCTTGGATTCATCATCAAGATACCATGGATTTGTAGATACACCTACATTGTTACCGTTATCTTCCAATGTGTTTGTTTCACAGAAAGTTGTGCCTTTGGGAGTTTCAGCATTCACGCCTATTGACGATATCGAAGTCATCATTAGTACAGCAGTTCCTAAAGTCACAATTTTTTTAAACAATTTCATAACAAAACCTCCTTAATTTTCTCATTGCTGTTTTGATACAACAAATTTTTTTAGTACTTACTTAAAAATGTTCTTGGGCTCTTTGGCCTGATATCCACCGTAATGAGATGCAGTGCCGCAAGCCATAACAGCCATATGCTTGACAACCTTCTGAATAATCTCAGCTACAGATTTTTTAGCTTTTTTCATAAATCTCACCTCTTTTCTCTTTTACGATTGCAACTAAAATTAGAATAGATATTAAAACACAAGTGAATATAATCATTGTACCAATGTAACTTCTAATTAAAATGATTCCAATAAAATTACTTATCAAAGTAACTATTACTCCAATTATCTTTAATTTGATCTTTCTGGACTGTTCAATTGGCTTGTTTTTGTTTTCAACAGGACAAAAAATTATAGCGATTATCAAATTAAAAAAGACTAAACTTATCATTATTGATGGCGTGATAATATTTGAAGTTATTAGATTTAAAGATACAGTTAGTATAAATGTTATACACATCAGTAAATTGCATCTAAAATATGTATTGGCATGGTATCCACCTGTAAAAGATCGTATCAATATGAAAACACAGAGGAAAACGATACTTTCTATCACGTGATGAATTACCCCCCCCACTGCCAACACAAGTATAATATTAAGCAACGAAGATAAACTGATTTCTATTCCGTACTTATAGAAATTTTGAACTTCTTCGTCATTGCTAATAACATTTTGCTCTGTAAGAAAATGTAAAATTTTGTAGATGATTTGATTCATTTTATCACCTTGTTTTAATTTTTTTTGCATTATACAATGTAAGGAAACAAAAGTCAAGCATTTTGGCATAAGGTGCAGTTTTGTGACATAAAAAGCTTTTACACAGGAATTCAAATACTATTTCGTAAGCGTATAACCCCCCGCATCATAAAAGCAAACAGCCGGGCAGATAACACCCGGCTGTAACATCATATTCTGGCTTTGATTTCTCCATTTCTCTTTGCGTCCATGTATATTTCTTTGAAATCAGCTTTGCTGTTAGGACCGAATATGATCGGAATAACAGATACAAGTCCATCGGAAATGATCGCATTTTTAAATGGCAGAAGCGTTGCATCAAGCAAAGTTGGCATCGGTGCATTTGTCAGCATTTCCTCCCAACTGCTGACAATGCCGTTTACAAGAAAAACAGAATTGTCATCGATCGAAATAAATACCGATCCCTTTTTCAAATGTCGCTCAATGATAAATCTGCCGGTGATGCACCCTTTCCAGCTTTTAAGTATCTCCATGTGTTCTTCGGGCAGATCCGATCGCTCAAGATAATCATCAATGATCCATGTCCGTTCCCATAAAAAGTGGGCAGCCTCCACAGCATCCTGTGGGTCGATCATTCCTTGCCCGAAATAATCTTCCTCAGGAAGTATATGATATTCTCTGTTCACATAGTCAAGCAGTGGAAAAAACAGTTCATAAAACAGCTTTGCATCTTCATTACTAAGTTTCATTTTCTTCCCTCCTCAAAATATCTTGTAAAATCTCGTAAATACTCGCGAAATCTCAGTATTTCATAATGATAAGTTCAAGAAATGAACCAAGTTATGGATGATCCAAAGCATTGAATGCCGGATTTAACGTTATC
>Ga0256405_10003497_pt1 | contig 32171 bp, 26 predicted proteins | sample RumenRJG_02DNA_FD_189096 | JGI IMG/M metagenome (GOLD analysis project Ga0256405, IMG submission 189096) | Bovine rumen microbial communities from Lethbridge, Alberta, Canada - RJG_02 | ecosystem: Host-associated > Mammals > Digestive system > Stomach > Rumen | place: Canada: Alberta...
CAGGCCCTGCCTGGCAGCCTGAGTTGGTGCGCCCTGCCAGGCGAACTGAGGGGATAATACTGGCTGCCCTACAGACGAGCTTACTATGGCTCTCCCTATACGCTATTTGTGCGGTGTTGCCTTAAAGTTTTTGCATTTTTTCTTTGAGTTCCTTAAATGACTTGGCTGCTGAAAGCTCGTTCCGCGCTGCCGCAATAGATCAGAAGGGTAGCTATGCGATGACCGGGGATCTCTCCGGCACACCGGCCCTCTTGAGCGGTTGGTTCTGAACACTTCTCAATAGAGACCGGCAATCGGGCTGCAAATCAGCTCCCGACTGCCGGCCTTTAACGTATAAAACAGCCATTTGTGAACGGTTCAGTCATACCGCAGCGCATCGATAGGATTTAGGTTGGCGGCCTTCCGGGCGGGGAGATAGCCGAACACGATACCGATGCCCGCCGACACGCCGAAGGCGATCACCACCGCTGCCGCGCTGGGACTGACAGTGATGGGCGTATCCGGCATCACCGTGGCAATGACGGTCGTCGCCACCGATGACAGGACATAGCCCAGACCGATCCCCAGCAGGCCGCCCAGAGCCGAGGTGGTGGCGGCCTCAATGACAAACTGCCGCAAAATGGCCCCCTCCTTGGCGCCCAATGCTTTGCGGATGCCGATCTCACGGGTCCGCTCCGTGACGGACACCAGCATGATATTCATGATGCCGATGCCGCCCACCACCAGAGAGATGGCGGCAATGCCCGCCAGAATATAGATGACCATATTCACCATGGAATTCATCTGCTCCACCATTTCCGCCATGGAAATGACGGTATAGAAACGCACCAAGCCGTTGCGTTGCAACGGCTTGGTGCATTTGTGCGAAGCTGCGGAATCCGCCTAAATCTTACAGGTCTCCCGCCTTGCGATTCACTGAGGCTCCGGTGTCGAAGCCGTTGGGATACCGCTGGCGCAGCTTATCCAGATTTCCCTGAAAAACGGTCTCCAATGGGACATCCAGAGCGGTGGCGGCCTCCGCCAGATACCACGCCACATCGCCCAGTTCTTTGATCAGGTGTTCCTTGTCCAGCTCATGCCCCTGCATCAGCCATTTCTTTACAAGATCAATGGCTTCGCCGGATTCGCCGCACAAGCCCATGACGCTGTTGATGAGCACATCCTTTTGATTTAAGGCGGGATTCAGTGTTGCCATAGCCTCTTTCTGATATTCGTTGACCTGCATCTGCTTCTCCTCCACTTGTTTGCCGGTTTCATTCTAAAAGCTGTCAGCCCTTCTTTTTGCGCACCTTTGGTGCTGTTGCCTGATAGCTTACATCGAGCAGCATTTTGATTTTGTCATCCGCCACACTGCCATCCAGTGCAACGGTAATCCAACTGTCCTTCCGCATATGATAGGCTGGAAAAAAGCCGTTCTCCATCAGCAGCGAGCCTGCCAGAATGGGACCGCATTTCAAGTTGACAGCGTCTATCCGCTCCTCCCCCTGCAGTCCGAGCTTGCTTTTCGGCAGATCCATAATAACCGCAAACCATTTTTGATTGCTGCTGTGGCGGAACACCTCATAATTGGGATATTGGAGCCACGGACGGTCCACGCTTGCCGGATAGGTTTCCAAGATGAACGTTTTCAATATCTGCCGGTCCATGCCTGTATTCTCTATCATTTCATTCATTAGAAGCCTCCATGAATACGCTCTTCCCCGCAAAAGCCAGCTGCTTTCTCTCTGCAATCCTACCTGATTTGAGCCATATTGTCAATTTTTGATAGGTTTCACTGCAAAAAGGCTGTTCGCATCACGGAAGGTGCAGCCGGCTTCTGGTGTGTGATCGATCCAAGTCAAATACCTGCTCGGTAATCACACCGCTGGCGCTGGATCATGGGCGTTTTGGCCGCGTCCTTACAGAACATGCCTGCCCACTGGCAGATTCCCTGCAGGATCGGCACACAGACGCGCCCTTTTCCGTCAGCCTGTTCAGTCAAAGAAAATCAGATGCACGTCTCACGGCGTGCATCTGATTTTTGCTATCTTTTCTTGTAAACGACCAGCTCCGGGTTTTTACCGTTTTCCTCATAGGTGCAGACCAGCAGAAAATCCATATTTGCGGCAATGCCGAAGCAGCGGTCGCCGCCAAACTCACATTCCAGCTGGTTGCCGAGGTAGGTCGCCTGATCGTCAAGGAATTTGACGGTTTTTCCGTTGGGAAGGCGGTATGCAAGGTTGATATACTTGCCTACAAGCGCGTTGAGCTTTTCCACCTTGGGCATCCCGTCAATATGCAGATCGTTGAATTCATCCATCAGTGTCTGCTTATACTGCGCAAAAGCCTCCGCGCCGCCGAGATTTTCATACCGCTTCCAGTAATTGAGCTTTGGCAGCGTATTCTTCAGGTAGGCCCGCGCCTGTTCGGCAGGAAATTCCTCGCTGGCCATGTTCTGCACGCAGACCTCGATCAGATCGTCTAAATCGTGGTACATATACTTGCCGTCAGCATAGCACCACTTGCAGTACTCCTCATTGAAAAAGCCGTCTGTCTCCCTGCTGATGTCCCCGTCTGCAAGGGGCATCCCGCAGCATTGACAGATAAGCTGTCTCGGTGAGCCGAGCAGCGTATTGATGGAGACATCAAAGAGCTTTGAGAGCAGCTTCAGGGTTTCGATATTCGGCGTTGTTTCACCGTTTTCCCAACGCGAGACCGCCTGGCGGGTCACAAACACCTTTTCCGCAAGCTCGTCCTGTGACAGTCCCATCTTTGTCCTGAGTTCCAGAATCATATCCTTTGTATCCATACGATCATCACCTCACGGTCATCATACCCCAAAGTTATCGGTATGACAAGCAACCTGCTGTTGCGGAATGCACGGTGATCGAATACGCTGCCCTTGCGGATAACGCGGCACAGTGGTACATCATGATCGTTTCCCAATTATATGCAAAAGGCTCTCTGGCAATATGCCAGAGAGCCTTTTATGCGGAGAGAGTATGGTAAGAGTAAAAACAGAAAACGGATATGTAACCTCAGTTGTTTTCCTGAGTCGCTGCTGCATTTGAGCTTGTACCCATACAAGACGAGATTACATCAGAAAGCAAGGTTTGCTTTCACACCAATTTCACATTTCGTGCTGATTCTGACCGGCAATTACTGCTCAGCCAGCTTCTTGTATTTGGCATAGCGCTGAGCGCAGAACTCCTCGGCCTCGGCAAACAGAACCTTGGCAGTCTCGGGGAAGGTTCTGGTCAGAGAAGCGAAACGGGTCTCGCCCATCATGAAGTCCAGCAGCTGGCCATTGGGCTCCTTGCTGGTCAGGATGAACGGATTCTTACCCTCGGCCTTCAGCTCGGGCACATAGCGCCACAGGGGCCAATAGCCGCACTCGCTGGCCAGCTTCTCCTCCAGCTGAGCCTGGCTCATGCCCTTGGAGATACCGTGGTTGATGCAGGGAGCGTAAGCGATGAGGATGGAGGGACCGTGATGTGCCTCAGCTTCCTTCAGAGCCGTGATGAGGTGCTGCTCGTTGGCACCCATAGCGACCTGAGCAACATAGACATTGCCATAAGTCATGGCGATGGCGCCCAGATCCTTCTTGCCGGTTCTCTTACCGCCGTTGGCGAACTGAGCCACGGCACCCAGCTGAGTGGCCTTGGAAGCCTGACCGCCGGTGTTGGAGTACACCTCGGTATCGACAACCAGAACGTTCACGTCAGCGCCGGAAGCCAGGACATGGTCCAGACCGCCGAAGCCGATATCGTAAGCCCAGCCGTCGCCGCCGTACATCCAGACGCTCTTCTTGGGCAGAGCATCCTTGTTGGCCTTCAGGAAGGCGATATCATCAGAGGTCTCAGCAGTGGCGTTCAGAGCAGCCACAACAGCCTCGGACAGAGCACGGGTCTTGTCGCCGTTATCGCCCTCAGCCAGCCAAGCCTCCAGAGCGCTCTTCAGAGCAGCGTCGGAGGTAGAAGCCACCACAGCCTCGGCGTGAGCAGCCATCTGACGACGCATCTGGTCGATGGACAGCTTCATGCCCAGGGCATACTCGGCGTTATCCTCGAACAGGGAGTTAGAGTTGGCAGGACCATGGCCCTTCTCATTGGCCACATAGGGGAAGGAAGGAGTGGAGGAGCCCACGACGTAAGCGCAACCGGTAGCGGAGGTAACGAACATCCGGTCACCGAACAGCTGAGACATAAGCTTCATGTAAGGAGCCTCGCCGCAGCCGGCGCAGGCGCCGCTGAACTCGTACAGAGGACGCTCGAACTGAGAACCGCGGACGGTGAACTTGTCCATGGGGTTGGTCTTGGTGGACAGGGTCAGGGCATGCTCCCAGTTCTCCTGCTCGGGCATCTGGGTATCCAGCAGCTCCATGACCAGAGCCTTCTCCTTGGCGGGGCAGACATTGGCGCAGGCGCCGCAGCCCTGGCAGTCCAGAGGATCGACCTGCATACGGAAGGTCAGGCCCTCGAAGCCCTTGCCCTTGGCCTCCTTGGTGACGAAGGCGGCAGGCTTTGCAGCCTCTTCCTCCGCGTTCAGCAGGAAGGGACGGATAGCAGCGTGGGGGCAGACCAGAGCGCACTTGTTGCAGCCAATGCAGTTCTCGGGGATCCACTGAGGCACCTTCACAGCGATGCCGCGCTTCTCATACTTAGAAGTCTCAGAGGGGGTAACACCATCAGCGTAGGGCATGAACTCGCTCACGGGGATGGCATCGCCAGCCTGCTTGTTGACAGGAATCTGGATCTCACGGATGTAGTGAGGCAGGCTTGCGTCGGGAGCCTTGGTATCGTCAGCCAGGGTCTTCCAGGACTCGGGAACGTTGATCTTCACAGCAGCGTCAACACCTCTGTCAACGGCGGCACTGTTCATGTCAACGATCTTCTGGCCCTTCTTGGAGTAGGACTTGACGATAGCGGCCTTCATGTACTTCACGGCGTCCTCGATGGGGATGATGCCGGAGAGCTTGAAGAAGGCAGCCTGCAGCACGGTGTTGGTGCGGTTGCCCAGGCCCAGTTCCATAGCGATAGCGGTAGCGTCGATGGTGTAGAAGTTGATCTCACGCTCGGCGATCTGACGCTTCACGCGGTTGGGCAGATGCTCCTCCAGCTCAGCGCCAGTCCAGCTGGTGTTCAGCAGGAAGGTGCCGTGAGGCTTGATCTCGGAAACGATATCGAAGTCCTTGATGTAAGAGGTCTTGTGGCAGGCCACAAAGTCAGCCATGGTGACATAGTAGGTGCTGTGGATGGGCTCATGGCCAAAGCGCAGGTGGGACTTGGTAACGCCGCCGGACTTCTTGGAGTCATACTCGAAGTAAGCCTGAGCGTACTGATCGGTGTGGTCACCGATGATCTTGATGGAGTTCTTGTTGGCGCCAACGGTACCATCGGAGCCCAGACCCCAGAACTTGCAGGAGATGATGGACTTGCCGGCGGTGACGATATTCTCGCCAACGGGCAGGGACAGATGCGTAACGTCATCGTTGATGCCGACGGTGAAGTGGTTCTTCTTCTCACCCTTCATGTTGTCGAACACGGCCTTCATCTGGGCAGGAGTGGTATCCTTGGAACCCAGACCGTAGCGGCCGCACAGAGCCTCGATGTTGGTACGCTTGCCTTCCCACAGGGCATCGCACACGTCCAGATACAGAGGCTCGCCGGGAGCGCCGGGCTCCTTGGTGCGGTCCAGAACGGTCAGGCACTTGCAGGTAGCGGGGATCTTCTCCAGCAGACGCTCCATGGAGAAGGGACGGAACAGGTGGACCTGAATGAAGCCGACCTTCTCGCCGCGCTCCACCAGATAATCAACAACCTCCAGCAGGGTCTCGCAGACGGAGCCCATAGCCACCACAACGCGCTCAGCATCGGGAGCACCGTAGTAGTTGAACAACTGATAGTTGCGGCCAGTGACCTCGTTGATCTTGCCCATGTACTCCTCGACAATGGCGGGCAGCGCATCATAGGCGCTGTTGCAGGCCTCGCGGGACTGGAAGAAGGTATCGGGATTCTGCAGGGTGTTGCGCAGAGTGGGATGCTCGGTGCTCAGGGCATGATCCTTGAAGCGCTGAACAGCGTCCCAATCCAGCATCTTGCCCAGATCCTCATAGTCCAGAACCTCGATCTTCTGGATCTCGTGAGAGGTCCGGAAGCCATCGAAGAAATGCTGGAAGGGGATAGAGCCCTTGATGGCAGACAGGTGGGCAACGGCGCCCAAGTCCATGCTCTCCTGCACGCTGGCGGAAGCCAGCTGTGCCCAACCGGTCTGGCGGCAGGCCATGACGTCGGAGTGGTCGCCGAAGATGGACAGAGAGTGGGTGGCCACGGTACGGGCAGAGACGTGCATAACGCCGGGCAGCTGAGAGCCGGCGATACGGTACATGGGCGGGATCATCAGCAGCAGGCCCTGAGAAGCAGTGTAGGTGCTGGTCAGGGAGCCGGTCTCCAGAGAGCCGTGCATTGCGCCGGCCGCGCCGGACTCCGCCTGCATCTCGACCAGCTTTACGGGCTGGCCAAACAGGTTCTTCTTGCCATTGGTAGCCCATGCATCCACATGGTCAGCCATGGGGCTGGAAGGAGTGATGGGGTAAATGGTAGCTACCTCGGTAAACGCATAAGATACGTATGCGGCAGCCTCATTACCGTCCATCGTCTTAAACACTTTGTTTTTTGCCATGAACGTAATTCCTCCTATTATTCTTCCCTGTATTTAACGCGAAGACTCTCCGCCCTTTGAGGTGGCCCCCTAATCGGGCAGATCAGCCTACTGAGCAAGCTGTATCTTAGAAACTGCTCCTCCGTTCCTACTGAGGGGCAGGCCATATTAATACAGCTACGTTCTTGATATGATTATAACTCTACACATTGCAAGTTTGCAAGTCCAAAAATGTTTCAAATGACGTAAGCGCTTTGTCGATAGCAAAGCATTTACGTTATTTTTACTTAATGCATGCCGCATCCCCTGTCCCGGTCTCCTATCCTGTTCTGGCAAATATACGGCCCTCCTACCGCTGTAAATACTGTAAATACAGTATAATAGGCTGTCGAAGCAAAAAAGTTCCACATAAAGTTTGTCGAATGGCCTATAACTTTTTTCAATAGTTTGCTATGAAATAATGGTATATGCTGTTTTTGCGGTAAAACGCCACAGTCTCTCATGTATCTGCCCACTGCGACACCAACCCTGCGTCAACGGGTGTGCTTTCTTTTGCATACAGGCGAAATGCTCAAACAGCTGTGGCATTTCGGAGCGGCCCGTATAACCTTTCGGTCGCTATAAAGTTGAACCTTGCATTTTCGCATTTTCTCCATTGTCTGCCGCACAACTGAATCGTTCCCGCCGTCACACTCCATTTAAGATTTCCGCACCGCGCAGGTCATGTGCCGCTTTTCAAAGCAGTCCTGATAGCGCAGGCTGTCACCCATAGAGTTTGACCCCTTCCCTGTTCAGCTTGCGGGCAAAGCTCTGGCTATCTGCCACGCTGCGTTCCACTCCTCCGGCGTATACATGTTGAGAAAGTCACCGCGCGTTGGTGCTTGACAAAAGCTTCCAAAGCCCATATACTATGGGCATGGTGATCATATGACTGACGGAAGTGGGTGTTACCACATGGAGTATGATCGTGAAACCAGCCGACCGTCTGGGCAGAAAAAGCTCAGATCGGTGCGGCTTTTTCTTTTTATACGGATCATTTGATCTGTTGAAAAGGAGGTTTTTCTATTTGATCGAGGGATACATCCATTCCATTGAATCCATGGGTCTTGTGGACGGCCCCGGTATTCGCACGGTGGTGTTCTTTCAGGGCTGCCGCCTGCGCTGCCGCTACTGCCACAACCCCGACACCTGGGCCATGCGCAGCGGAAAAGAGCAGATCTTCACGCCTGAACAGTTGGTGAACAAGCTTCTCCGCTTCAAGCCGTATTTCGGCGATAACGGCGGCGTCACCTTTTCCGGCGGCGAGCCGCTCCTGCAAAAGGACTTTTTATGTGAGGTCCTGCGCCTGTGCAAACACGCGGGCATCCACACCTGCATTGACACCGCAGGCTGCGGCTGCGGCGGCTACGGGGAAATTCTGGCCCATACTGACCTCGTCTTGCTGGACATCAAGCACTTCTTACTCGACGGCTACCACAGCATCACGGGACAGTCTCCGCAGGAGTTTTTACAATTTCTTTCCGCCGTGCAAAACGCCGGCACCCCCCTTTGGATCCGCCATGTGGTGGTCCCCGGACTCACGGATTCCGACGCCCATCTGGAAGGGCTGCGCGCGTATCTGCATACGATCCGCAACATTCAGCGGGTGGAGCTGCTGCCCTACCACACGCTGGGTGTGAACAAGTATCATGCACTGGGGATCCCGTATTCCTTAGCGGACGTACCCGCCCTGCCGCCGGAAGCCTTGGCTGACTGGCAGCGGCGATTTGACCGTGAATTTCATATTTAAATAAAATAGACAGGAGCGTATAACGATGCCTATTGATGTAAACTGCAGCGCCTGGAAGGGCTTTCGTACCGGCGAGTGGCGTCATCTCGTCAACGTGCGTAATTTCATTCAGAAGAACTACACCCCCTATGCCGGTGACGAGAGCTTTCTGGCCCCAACGTCCGAACGCACTCAGAAGGTTTGGGACAAGTCCCATGAACTGATTTTGGAGGAGCTGCACAAGGGAATCCTGGACGTGGAGACCGATGCCATCTCCGGTATCAATAACTTCGCTCCCGGCTATATTGACCGGGACAATGAGGTGATCGTCGGCCTGCAGACCGACGCTCCCCTGAAGCGCATCGTAAACCTGTACGGCGGTATGCGCATGGCCGAATCCGCTCTGGAGCAGTACGGCTACAAGCTGAACCCTGAAATTGAAAAGCATTTCAGAACCTACCGCAAGACCCACAACGACGGTGTGTTCGACGCCTATCCCCATCGCACCCGCGTGGCCCGCACCGTGGGCCTGCTCACCGGTCTGCCCGACGCTTACGGCCGGGGCCGCATCGTGGGCGACTACCGCCGTGTCCCCCTGTACGGCACTGATTTTCTGATTGAAGAGAAGAAAAAGGATCTGGACGCTCTGGACGGCGCTATGACAGACGAGCGTATCCGCCTGCGGGAAGAAGTGCAGATGCAGATCCGCGCTCTGCAGGAGATGGCCCTGATGGCCAAGGGCTACGGCTGTGACATCACCAGGCCCGCTGAGACCGCCCATGACGCTGTGCAGAGCCTGTACATGGCCTATCTCGCCGGTGTAAAGGAAAACAACGGCGCTGCCACCAGCCTGGGCCGCACCGCTACCTTCCTGGATATTTACATCCAGCGGGATCTGGACAACGGCACGCTGGACGAAGCCGGCGCCCAGGAACTGGTCGACCAGTTCATCATCAAGCTGCGGCTGGTGCGCCATCTGCGTACCCCGGAATACAATGAGCTGTTCGGCGGTGATCCCACCTGGATCACCGAGTCTCTGGGCGGCATGGGCATCGACGGCCGCACTCTGGTGACCCGCAGCACCTTCCGCTATCTTCACACCCTCACCAATCTGGGCACCGCCCCTGAGCCTAACCTGACCGTTCTGTGGAGCCAGAACCTCCCCGCCACCTTCAAGCGCTACTGCGCGAAAATGAGCATCGACACCGACTCCATCCAGTACGAAAATGATGACATTATGCGCCCCATGTACGGCGACGACTACTGCATCGCCTGCTGCGTGTCCGCTATGGCGGTAGGCAAGCAGATGCAGTTCTTCGGTGCCCGGGCCAACCTTGCCAAGAGCCTTCTGTACGCCATCAACGGCGGTGTGGACGAGAAGAAGGGCCTGCTGGTCATCCCCGAGATTCAGAAGGACGATGACGAGGTGCTGGACTATCCCAAGGTGCTGGCGAACTACAAGAAGGTGCTCTCCTACGTTGCCGCGCTGTATGTGGACACCATCAACATCATCCACTTCATGCATGACAAGTACGCCTACGAATCCAGCCAGATGGCCCTCCACGATACGCTGGTGGAGCGCTTGGCCGCCTTCGGCGTGGCGGGTCTTTCCATCGCCGCCGATTCCCTCTCCGCCATCAAGTTTGCCAAGGTGAAGCCCGTCCGCAATGAAAACGGCATTGCGGTAGATTTCGTCACCGAGGGCGACTTCCCCAAGTACGGCAATGACGATGACCGGGTGGACGATATCGCTGTGGAAATCGTTTCCTACTTCTCTGCTGAGCTGAAAAAGCACGCGCTGTACCGGGGTGCCATTCACACGCTGTCCGCCCTGACCATCACCAGCAACGTGATGTACGGCAAAAAGACCGGCTCCACCCCTGACGGCCGCAAGGCGGGCGAACCCTTCGCCCCCGGCGCCAACCCCATGCACGGCCGGGATGAGAGCGGCGCGCTGGCCAGCCTGAACTCTGTAGCCAAGATCCCCTACCGGGCCGTGTGCCAGGACGGTGTTTCCAACACCTTCTCCATTGTGCCCAACGCACTGGGCAAGACCGCCGAGGAACGCCGCAGCAATCTGGTACAGATCCTGGACGGCTATTTCGTCCAGGGTGCACATCATCTGAACGTGAACGTGATGAACCGCGAGGTCCTGCTGGACGCTATGGAGCACCCGGAAAAGTATCCTACGCTGACCATCCGCGTGTCCGGCTACGCCGTGAACTTCAACCGCCTGAGCCGCGAGCAGCAGCTGGAGGTGGTCAAGCGCACCTTCCACGAATCCATGTAAGCACCTGCGTATTCCCGAATGTTTACAGCCCGCTGTTTTCAAACAGCGGGCTGTGTTTTATCTTTTTGTTTTATTTGAGTACTACGCAGCTTTTCTGACCTGTTTCTGAAGCAAAATAGCCAAAACCCCCGACGGCTGTTGAAACAGCCGCCGGGGTCTCTTTTACGATTGCAGTCTCCTTATTCCACGCCCCGGAATCGGGCCAGGAACTCCTTCGTCTCCTGCTGTTGGGGGGCGCCAAAGACCTGTGCCGGTGTGCCCTGTTCGCAGATCACGCCCTGGTGCATAAATACCACCTGCGAGCTGACGTCCCGGGCGAAGGCCATCTCGTGAGTCACCACCAGCATGGTCATGCCCTCCTGAGCCAACGCCTGCATGACGTTCAGCACCTCGCCCACCATTTCCGGGTCCAGAGCGGAGGTAGGCTCATCGAACAGCAGCACCTCCGGGTCCATGGCCAGCGCCCGGGCGATGGCCACCCGCTGCTTCTGACCGCCGGAGATCTGCCGGGGCTTGGCGTTGATATAGGGCGCCATACCCACCTTTTCCAGATACTTCAAAGCCTGCTGCCGGGCCTCCTCCTTGCTGCGCCTGAGGACCTTCATCTGTCCCACCATGCAGTTTTTGAGGACCGACATATTGTTGAACAGGTTGAAGGACTGGAACACCATGCCCACATGGGAGCGGTACTCCGGGGCGTTGACGCCCCGGCCCGCCACGTCGGTGCCGTGATAGAGGATCTGGCCGCTGCTGGGGGTCTCCAGCAGGTTGACACACCGCAGCAGCGTGGACTTGCCAGAGCCGGAAGCGCCGATGATGGAAATAACGTCGCCCTTCTTGACAGTAAAGTCAATATCCCGCAAAACCTCATGGGTGCCGAAGGACTTGCCGAGGTGACGGATCTCTAAAATATTCTCGCTCATATCAGCGTCCTCCTCTCGTGCTGCCGTTGCGGTTTTTCAGGCCGATGCGGATGCGGTTCCGCTTTTCCTCTCCGGTGTATTCCCGGTTGACCTCGTCAAAGGGTGTTCCCCGGTCAGGATGGCTGTAAGTGCCAGCCGCCATCACCAGCTGATCTCCCTGGGCCAACTCGTAGCTGTCAGAGCCGTCCATGAGCTTTTCTACCAGACGCAGGATCAGGGATGCGATCAGTGTCAGGGTCAGGTAGCCGATCATTTCAATGGTGGCGGAGGGGAAGTACATATTGTTGACGCCCACGATGTAGCGGTGCTGGGCGAAGAACTCCGTAAAGCCGATGATGAACATAACGGAGGTATCCTTCACGTTGATGATGTAGTTGTTGCCGATCTGGGGCATGATGTTCCTCAGGGCCTGGGGCATGATGACGTTCACCATGGTCTGGAAATGGGTCATGCCAATGGCCTTGGCCCCCTCGGTCTGGCCGGGATCAATGGAAATGATGCCGCCCCGGACGGATTCCGCCATGTACGCACCGGTATTGATGGCCACGATCAGAAGCGCGGCAGTGAAAATATTGTCGAACCGGAGGGCGTTATTGGAGAAGTAGGGCAGGCCGTAGTAAATGAACACGGATTGCAGCACCATGGGGGTTCCCCGGAACACCTCTACATAAATGCGGATGATGATCCGCAGCAGCTTCAGCAGGAACCGCTTGGGCAGAGGGTCCTTCTTCGTATAAGGAATGGTATTCAGCACACCGCACAGCAGCCCGATGAAGCAGCCGATCAGTGTGGCGAGGAAGGCCAGCTTCAGTGTATTCCAGATACCGGCCCAGTACATCACCTTGTACTTGCTCCACAGCAGGACCATATCCTGTCCCAGCTTCACAAACTTATCCATGGTCAGTCTCCAATCATCTGTAATAATCAGCGAGGCCCCGCGCCGGGGCGTTTCTTGGGATCACCGGGGGTCCGGAGACCCCCGGCGGGTCACTCAGATCTCAGGCTGAATGGAAATAGCCTGATCCATCAGGGCGTTGAACTGCTCCTCATTCAGAGCGGAGAGGACGGTGTCGATGGCGTCGGCCAGCTGGGTATTACCCTTCTGGACAGAGATGCCGATGTTCACGTTCTCGGCCCGCTCTTCTTCAGTAGCAAACTGGAAGTCGCCGTCGGTGCCGGAGAAGTTCAGGATCACCAGATTGTCATCCTTGGCGATGGCGGCCAGAGCGGTGGGCATATCGGTGCAGACATAGTCCACAGCGCCGGTCTGGAGCTGCATGATCATTGCGGGGGCACTGTCGGCAGGAGCCAGCAGGTTGGTGTTCTTGATCTGGGGCAGGCAGGAATCATACCAGATGGTGCCGGACTGGGAGGTGCAGGTGCCGCCGGCCAGATCAGCGATAGAGGCTGCGTTGGCATACTGGCTGTCCTTGGTGGTCAGGACCACGATGGTAGCGTAGTAGTAGGGGCCTGCCATATCCACTTCCTTCATGCGGTCGGCGGTCATGGACTGACCGGCGATGTTGGCGTCCATGGTGCCGGACTGCACGGCGGGGCACAGGGAATCCCACGCGGAGGACACGATCTCAAGCTCCCAACCATAAGTCTCGCAGATGCGCTGGGCGATCATCACATCGTAGCCGTTGGCGTAAGCGCCGGGGACGTTGGAAATGGGCACCGCGCCGTTGGAATCGTCCATCTGCGTCCAGTTGTAGGGCGCGTAGGCGCACTCCATGCCAACGGTGAGCACACCGTCCTCCAGACCCGGAATGGCGCTGGTGTCCGTGCCGGTCAGATCCTCCACAGGGGGGATCTCCACGGCGGGAGCGGCGGGGGTGGTCTCCGCAGGGGTGGACTCCGCAGGGGTGCTGTCATTGCTGGAGGAACTGCTGCTGTCGCCGCCGCAGGCGGTGAGGGCCAGAGCCATGGTCAGGGCCAGAATTGCGCTCATCCATCTTCTTCTCATACTGTCTCCTTCTTGTCCGGCGTTTTTCTTCCCCGCCGGCGAGGAATGATGAAAAAAATGAACCGCTTTGCCAAGCGGTTCATGGAATATACGGAAAATCTGTCCCTTGAAAATAGGACGTCTCCGAACAGCCAATGATAGCGCTTCACAAAAAATTCTTGTGACAGTCCGGCAGATCTTCTCTGCCGACCCAGCATCCGGACAACAGGCATTGTCCTGACACTTCGGCGGTGGCCCCTTTCCCACTCCACGGCTGCGCTGGCCTTGTGGAGAGTACTGATGGATACCGCGCCTCTATCAAGCGATTCAATTTTGACTGCATATTAGCACCGCTTTTCGCCATTGTCAACCGTTTTTCCAAATTTTTAGTATCTTTAGCAGGTGTTGGCAAAAAACGGATGCTTTACAGGCTGATTTATGGTATGCTTTCACAATAAGCCTTGTCATTAACGTTGCTTATGTTGGAAATCCAGACCGCTCTTGTCTTTTCTGCTCAAGTCCCGTATAATGAACAGCGTAACAATATTCCTGTGCCGAATTGCGGCGAAAGGAGCCAACCATGAATGTCATCGTTATCGGCGGCGGGGCCTCCGGCCTCATGGCCGCCATCACCGCCGCCAAGGGCGGCCATAGCGTCACGCTGCTGGAGCGGCAAGCCCGTGTGGGCCGCAAGCTGCTCTCCACCGGCAACGGCCGCTGCAACCTCACCAACCTGAACATGGGCCTTCCCTACTATCACGGACAGGACGCCGCTTTCATCCGCCCCGCCTTTGAAGCGCTGAGTCTGAATGCCACGCTGGATTTCTTTCACGGTCTGGGCCTGCTGACAACGGCGGAGGACAATGGCCGGGTCTATCCCTACTCCGATCAGGCAGGCAGCGTGGTGGACGTGCTGCGCTTCGCCGCCGACGCCGCCGGGGTCACGACCCGCGCCGGGTTTGAGGTGACGGGCCTGAAGAAAACAAAACGGGGGTTCACCGTCCTCTCCGCCGAGGAAACCCTCCCGGCGGACCGGGTCATCGTCTGCTGCGGCGGCATGGCCGGGGGAAAGTTAGGGGGCACCCGCAGCGGCTATGAGCTGCTGCAATCCCTGGGCCACAGCGTCACCAAGCTGTATCCCGCACTGGTGCAGATCAAGACGGACAACACCTTTGTCAAGGCTTTGAAGGGCGTCCGGGCCAACACCGACCTCCGTCTCTGCCGAAACCGGGACGCCGTGGCCGCCAGCCGGGGTGAAGTTCAGTTTACCGACTTCGGGGTCAGCGGCCCCGCCGTGTTTGAGCTGTCCCGGGCCGCCGCCACGGAAAAAGGGTCTCTGACGCTCCACATTGACCTGCTTCCCAAGCTTTCCACATCGGAAATCGAGGAGCTGCTCCGCAGGCGGCTTAGCTCCATGCCGGAGCTGACTACGGAAAATTTGTTGGCCGGGGTGCTCCACAACCGTCTGGGCCGCACGGTCCTGCGGTATGCAGGCTACGGGCTGACGGACCCGGTGGCATCCCTGTCTCCCGCCGATCTGCGGAAGATTGCGGGAGCCGCCAAGGACTTCGCTCTGCCGGTGGTCAGCGTACTGGGCTTTGACGGGGCGCAGGTCACAGCCGGCGGTATCCGTACCGCCGAGTTTGACCCCAAAACCCTCCAAAGCCGCCTGGTGCCGGGACTATACGCCGCCGGTGAGGTACTGGACATCGACGGTGACTGCGGCGGCTACAATCTGCAATGGGCCTGGTCCAGCGGCTATCTGGCCGGCCTGCTGAAAAGCGGAACATAGTAATAGTAAAAAATCAAGGGAACGGAATAACCGTTCCCTTGATTTTTATTTAGGACCAATCAGAACCAGTTCAGTGAGAAGAATTCGTTCACCTGTCCCGCCAGCACCAGCAGCATACCGATGGGCGTGATATACTTGATGCAGATCCGATAGAAGGTGTCGATCCTGCCGGTATAGCCGATATGGAGCTCGTCCAGAACCGTCTGAGGACGGATCTCCCAGCCCACCATAATGCTCATCATCAAAGCGCCGATGGGCATGGCCAGGCCCTCAGACAGCATATCCACAAAGTCCAGCATGGAATCGTTCCAGCCGGCGGTCGCAGGCCAGGGGAACACACCGGTGGTACCCAGACCGTCGATCCCTACCAGCACCGACACCGCGAAGATGGCAAGGCAGACCAGAAACGCCACCTTGGGACGGTTTCCCTTTCTGCCTTTCTGCTCCGCCCGGTCCAGGAAATAGGTGATGTCCACCTCGATCAGGGCGATGGCGGAGGAAATGGCGGCGATCAGCACCAGCAGATAGAAGATCACGCCGAACAGCGCGCCGGCGGTGCCCATGGCCCGGAACACATCCTGTAAGGTGACAAACAACAGGTCCGGGCCGCCCAGCTTGATCTGGTCCAGCGGCGTTCCGCTGGCAATGCCGTTGGCCACGGCAGCGGGGATCACAGCGATACCGGCCATAGTAGCCACCAGCGTATCCGCAAACACAATGATCGCGGAGTTTTTCACCAGATCCTCTTTCTGGTTCAGGTAGGAGCCATAGGTGATCATGGCGCCCATCGCCAGCGACAGGGAGAAGAACATCTGTCCGCCGGCGCTGGCAAACACAGACAGCAGGCTGGGCGTCTCCGCCACAAACCCGGCTTCCACAGCGTATCCCGGCACGAACATGAACTTCAGGCCCTCCATAGCACCGGGCAGGGTCAGGGAGCGGATGATGATGACCACCAGCATGACAAACAGCGTGGGCATGCCCACGTTATTGAACTTCTCAATGCCGCCGGAAATGCCGCTCCGGTTGATAAGATAGCACAGAGCCAGAAACAGGGCGGCAAACAGCACCGCTCCGGCAGGATTGGACAGCATAGCGGTAAACAGCTCCCCGCCGGTGGCCAGCGATTCGCTGCCGAAGGCAAGGTTGCTGAGGTTCAGGGCCATATATTCGATACAGTAACCGCCCAGCACTGCGTAAAAGCCCATCACCGCAAAGGGAGAGAACAGCGCCAGCCAGCCGATCCACCGGAATTTCTTCGTCAGGGCGTGATAGGTGCCCATAGCGCCCTGCCCGGTCTTACGGCCCATGGCAAGCTCCGAGGCCATGACGATAAAGCCCACGAAAATTGCCAGCAGCGCATAGACCGCCAGATACGCGAAGCCGCCGGACTTACCCATTTTGTAGGGGAAGCCCCAGATATTGCCCAAGCCAACCGCAGAGCCGATGGCCGCCATCAGGAAGCCCAGATTGCTGGCCCAACTGGCACGTTTTGTCTCCATAAACGATTCCTCTCTTCTTCAGTATGCAAAACATATTACTTATACCCTCTTTTTTTCCGTCCGTCAAGACGCTGATTGCACGAAAGCGCAGATCTCCGTCAAAAAAGTCTCCTATTTTTTCAGAAATCAGGTTTCTATTGCCTGCCCCGCCGAAAACGTATATAATAACAGGCAAGAAATCAAACACAGACAAGGAGTGCTTTATGAAGCAGGAATTTATCCGGGTAGGCCGCATCGTCAATGCCCACGGCATCCGGGGTGAGGTGCGGGTGCAGCCCCGCCGGGTCTCCCCCGGGCTGCTGACCCGCTGCAAAACCTTTTATATCGACGGTCAGCCCATCACCCCCACGGCGAATCACGTCCACAAGGAGCTGGTGCTGCTGAAGCTCCCCGGCGTGGACGATATGAACGCCGCCCTGACCTATAAAAATAAAGACCTGTTCCTCCGCCGGGCCGACATCGTTCTCCCGGAGGGAGAGTATTTTGACGATGAACTGCTGGGGCTGGAGGTCTATGACTGCGATACCGGCGCCCTGTTAGGAACTCTGACGGCGGTGGACGAGTACCCCGCCAGTAAGGTCTACACCGTCAAGGGTGAGCGGGAGATCCTGATCCCCGCCGTGAAGGATGCCTTTATCCGCTCCGTTGATTTGGACGGGGGACGGATGGAGGTCAAGGTCTGGGAGGGGCTGTAAATGGACATGCAGATCGACATTTTGACCCTGTTCCCGGAATCCGTGGACGCCATGCTGAACGTCAGCATCTTAGGCCGGGCGCAGGAGCGGGGCTATATCGCCATCCGCACCCATCAGATCCGTGCCTACACCACCAACAAGCAGATGCAGGTGGACGATTACCCCTACGGCGGAGGCCGGGGGGCCGTGATGCAGGCAGATCCCCTGTTCCGCTGCTGGGAGCACGTTGTCAACACCTATGGCCCCGGCCGGACCATCTTCATGTCCCCCTGCGGCCGTACCTTCACCCAGTCCGTCGCCAGAGAACTGAAAGCCCAATATGACCACCTAATTCTGGTCTGCGGCCACTACGAGGGCATCGACCAGCGGTTCATCGACGCGTGTGTGGACGAGGAACTGTCTATGGGCGATTTCGTCCTCACCGGCGGAGAGATCCCCGCCATGGCAGTAGCGGACGCCGTGTGCCGCATGGTGCCCGGTGTGCTGCCGGACGCCGAGTGCTTTGAGGAGGAATCCCACTGGGACGGACTGCTGGAATATCCCCAGTATTCCCGGCCCGCCGTGTGGCATGACCGGGCCGTACCGGAGATCCTGCTCTCCGGAGACCACGCCAAGGTTGCCGCGTGGCGGAAAAAGGAGAGCTACAAGCGCACCATGACCCGCCGCCCGGATCTGTTCGCGAATTTTGACGAAACAAAGCTCACCACCAAGGCGGAGCGGAAAATTCTGACGCAGGCCAAGGAGGAATTTGCCGCAGAACAAGCTGAGACTTCCACGGAACCGGAGGAATAAACCCTCCCCATCAGAAAGGAGGCCCCCATGAAAAAGCGCGTCATTCTGATTCTCTGCGTGCTTGCGGTTCTGCTGACAGCCGTCATCTGTCTGCCCTTTGCCCGGAAGATCGATACCACCGTCACTGCCACGGAATACCGGTTCAATGATCCGGCATACGCCGTGGAGCACACGGTCGTGATCTGCGGTCACGACACCCGGAATCTGCTGGGCTACGGCGTTTTTGAGGGCACCTTTGCCGTCAGCGGCTTTGAAAGCGGTCAGGAGGGGTGGACGTTCCGTGTCTCCTTTTCCGACAAGAAGTCCCTCGGCACCGCACTCAGCCGGCGTCCCAGCGGAGAAACCTGCACCCGGGACCTCTTTCACCTGCGGGCTGACCGGGACTGGTCAGACTATGCGGGGCTGATCATGGAGGTCTCCGACAAGGCGGGCCATACCTCCACCGGAAACTTCGACCCTGACACGGGACGGTTTCTGGTCAGCGGTCCCGCCGACCGGGAGGCTGCCGTCGCCAAAGCGGCGGCGCTGTTCCGAAAGGACCCCGACTGGTACGGCGTGTTTCAAAGGCAACCCGATTGACATAACCGAGGCCGGACGCACAAGCGTCCGGCCTCGGCTTCTGTATATTCAGTTGCTTCTGGAGCATTTCTCCGCGTCGATGGCCAGCACCAGCATCAGCGCCCGGAGGGCGTCGGCGGGGTTTACCACGTCGATGACATAGGTATCCGTCCAGTGGAACAGATCCTTGGTGACGGTGGCCACCAGCGCCCCGCAAGGCTCCGTTACCTGATAGTCCCACTCCATAAAACTGCCCTGAACCTGCCAGCCGTTGCAGTCAATATCGAATTTCGGGGCGAAAAAGGTAAACGCCTTTTGGATACTGCCGATATACTCATCGTTTTCGTACAGCTCGAATTTGGGCAGCAGCGTCAGCACCCGCTCCTTCACGGTGCCGATGTGGTTCCCGGCGGCGTCAAGGATGTGGAGGCAATGGCCCCAGGAGAGTTTGCCCTCCACGGTGTAGACCGTCTCCCCCGCCTCGTTATAAATGTCATAGCTGTCGAACCACGAGAAAAACCGCTGCTTGAAAAGTAGCTTCATAGGCCCTCCCTGTCAAAAGACAATGCCGCCGTCACGGTCGCGGTGAAAATCTCTGGAAAAATAGGCGGTCATGGCTTTTACCAGATAGTCCGTATCCGCCGCCCCCGCCGTCTCGCAGATGCTGTGCATGGCCAGCTGAGGCAGGCCGATGTCCACGGTGGGGACGGAGAGATGGGCCGTAGAGATATTCCCCAGGGTGGAGCCGCCGGGGAGATCCGCCCGGTTGCTGTATCGCTGGACCGGCACCCCCACCTCCTGACAGATGGCCTGAAATACCGCCCCGGATACGGCGTCCGTGGTGTAGCGCTGGTTGGCGTTGTACTTGATGACGATGCCGCCGCCCAGCACCGGGAACTCCCCCTTGTCGGCGTACTCCGGGTGGGCGGGGTGGATGGCGTGGGCGTTGTCTGCCGACACCATGAAGCTGTTGGCGACGGCCGCCTTCCACGCTTCGCTGTCAAGGCCGCAGCCGTGGGCGATCCGCTCCAGCACATCGGTCAGGAAGGTGGAATCCGCCCCCTGACGGGTGTTGCTGCCCACCTCTTCGTTGTTGAACACCGCCAGCACCGGCAGGCTCCCGCCGGGCTTTGCCGCTAAAAAGCCCTCCAGACAGCCGAACACGCATTGAAGGTCATCCAGCCGGGGGGAAACGATGAATTCCCCGTTCAGGCCGGTCTGCACCGCTTTTGTTCTGGGATAGAGGAACAGCTCCGTGGAGAGCAGGTGCTCCTCCCGCACCCCAGCCGCTTCGGCGATGAGCTTTCGGAAGGCCCCCGGCTCCTTTCCGCAGCCCAGCAGGGGCAACAGGTCCACCGCCGGGTTCAACTCCGCTCCCTTGTTCACGCTCCGGTCCATGTGGATCGCCACGCCGGGGATCACCAGCAGATCCCGGTCAATGTTCACCAGACGGCTCACAAGGCGGTCTCCCTGCCGGATCACCACCCGGCCCGCCACAGACAAGGGCCGGTCCAGCCAGCCACGCCACACACCGCCGCCGTAAGGCTCCACACTGAGCCGCAGGGTATTGCCGGCGGAAGCCGCTTCTGCGGTCTCCCGCACCTTGAAGGTGGGAGAATCGCTGTGGGCCGCCGCCATCAAAAAGCCGTGAAACGGCCCCTCAGGCACCCGGAACGCCACCAGAGCGGAGTCACCCCGCTCCACAACATATAGTGTCCCCTTTTCCAGCTTCCACTGCTCAGATTCCCGCAGCTCCACCGCTCCCGCCGCCATCAAGGCCGCTTTGGCGTTGGCCGCCGCATGGTAGCAGGTGGGGCTTTCGTCTAAAAAGCGAAACAGCTTTTGCACCGTATCCACGTTGATTTCCTCCTGTCCGATCCTGATTTTTTATTATTATACGCTCTTTTGTCCCCGAGGTAAAGATAGGTGCCAAAGTTTTCTTGCGCTTTTTATGACATATTACAAATCTGTTTTCAGCCCTTGAAACGCAAGATATTGTATGTTATGATTCTTTTGCTACAAAAATATTGAGGGCGCCCTGTGCGCCCTTTCAAAATGTAATGGAGGAAGATCAGCATGACAGTCATCAAGCGGAACGGCTCGGAGGTAACCTTTGATATCACCAAGATCATTGCGGCCATCACCAAGGCCAATGAAAGCGTGGACGAGTCCATCCGGATGACCCCCATGCAGATTCAGCGGATCGCGGAAAGTGTAGAGTTCTCCTGCCTGAAGATGAACCGCTCCCCCTCTGTGGAGGAAATACAAGATTTAGTGGAGTATCAGATCATGGCCCACGGCGCCTTTGAGGTGGCCAAAAACTATGTGACCTACCGCTACACCCGCTCTCTGGTCCGCCGCTCCAACACCACTGACGAGAAGATCCTCTCCCTGATCGAGTGCTGCAACGAGGAGGCCAAGCAGGAAAACGCCAACAAGAACCCTGTGGTGAATTCCACCCAGCGGGACTACATGGCCGGCGAAGTGAGCCGTGACATCACGGAGCGCATCCTGCTGCCTCAGGAGATCGTGGAAGCCCACCGGGAGGGCATCATCCACTTCCATGACGCTGATTATTACGCCCAGCACATGCACAACTGCGATCTGGTGAACCTGGAGGATATGCTGCAAAACGGCACCGTCATCACCGGTACCCTCATCGAGCGGCCCCACAGCTTCGCCACTGCCTGCAATATCGCCACCCAGATCGTGGCGCAGGTGGCCTCTAACCAGTACGGCGGCCAGTCTATCTCCCTGACCCATCTGGCCCCCTTTGTGGAGGTCAGCCGTCAGAAGATCCGTAAGATCGTGGAGGCGGAAATGGCCTCCATCGGCGCGGACCCCGGTGCGGAAAAGATCACGGAGCTGGTGGAGACCCGTTTGCGGGAGGAGATCCGCCGCGGCGTTCAGACCATTCAGTATCAGGTGGTAACGCTGCTGACTACCAATGGACAGGCTCCCTTCATCACCGTGTTCATGTATCTGGGCGAGGCTGAAAACGAGCGAGAAAAGAAAGATCTGGCCATGATCATCGAGGAGATGCTGCTCCAGAGGTATCAGGGCGTGAAGAATGAGGACGGCGTGTGGGTCACCCCTGCCTTCCCCAAGCTGATCTACGTACTGGAGGAGGACAACATCACCGAGGATGCCCCCTACTGGTATCTCACAGAGCTGGCCGCCAAATGCACCGCCCGCCGCATGGTGCCGGACTACATCTCCGAGAAGAAGATGCGGGAGCTGAAGGGCGACGTCTATACCTGCATGGGCTGCCGCTCCTTCCTGACGCCGGACCGCTTCACCGATACGGGTATCGGCAACATTGCCAACGCCAAGAACTACCAGCCCGGCAAGCACAAGTACTACGGCCGTTTCAATCAAGGCGTGGTCACCATCAACCTGCCGGATGTGGCCCTCTCCTCCGGCGGCAATCTGGACAAGTTCTGGAAGATCTTTGAGGAACGGCTGGAGCTGTGTCACAAGGCCCTCCAATGCCGCCACAACCGTCTGAAAGGTACGCCCTCCGACGCCGCGCCCATTCTGTGGCAGTACGGCGCACTGGCCCGTTTGAAGAAGGGCGAGACCATCGACAAGCTGCTGTTCAACGGCTATTCCACCATTTCTCTGGGCTACGCCGGTCTCTACGAGTGCGTAAAGTACATGACCGGCAAGAGCCATACCGATCCCGCCGCCACTCCCTTTGCCCTGTCCATTATGCAGAAGATGAACGACAAGTGTGCAGAGTGGAAGAAGGCGGAGAATATCGACTATTCCCTGTACGGCACCCCCCTGGAATCCACCACCTACAAGTTCGCCAAGTGCCTCCAGCGTCGGTTCGGCATCATTGAGGGCATCACGGACAAGGGCTATATCACCAACAGCTACCACGTCAACGTAACGGAGGAGATCAACGCCTTTGAAAAGCTGAGATTCGAGGCCCAGTTCCAGCACCTCTCCCCCGGCGGCGCCATCAGCTATGTGGAAGTTCCGGATATGCAGAACAACATCCCCGCCGTGCTGGAAGTCATGAAGTTTATCTACAACAACATCATCTACGCCGAGCTGAACACCAAGAGCGACTACTGCCAAGTCTGCGGCTGGGACGGTGAGATCCAGATCGTAGAGGACAACGGCAAGCTCATCTGGAAGTGCCCCAAGTGCGGCAACACGGATCAGGATAAGATGAATGTGGCCCGCCGGACCTGCGGCTATATCGGCACCCAGTTCTGGAATCAGGGCCGGACACAGGAGATCCGGGACCGGGTCCTGCATCTGTAAAAAAATCACTCCGAAGCAACAGGCCTCCTCTGCCAAGAGGAGGCCTGTTTTTCTTTGGTAAGACGGCAGCAGCCGCCCCGATGGGAATTTCCGTCAGGGCGGCTGTCTGTTTATTCATGGACACGCAATTCCAGTACATCCGGCCGGGCATAATGGCCCACGCCGTCAAACTCCATGCGGCTGGCAATGGCCTGCTGCATATCGAGGTCGGCGTAGATGATCTCCTCCTTGTCCCACACCGGCTGCGTCACGTAATGGCCGAAGGGGTCCACCACGCAGCTTCCGCCGCGGCAGGGAATATCGCCGAGCTTCTCGATCTCCTGCGGGCAATGGAGGTCCTTGGGATACATTTCCTTGGTGAACACCATGTCGGCGTTGATGAAGAAGCAGTGGCCCTCAATGGCAATGTGCTTGATAGTATCCTGCCACTCTGGGTTATCGTTGGTATTGGGGGAAATGTAGATGGTAATGCCCTTCTGGTACAGGGCCACCCGAGCCAGAGGCATATAGCTCTCCCAGCAGATCAGATTGCCCATAGGTCCCCAGGGGGTATCGGTGATGGGGAAATAGTCCTTGTTGGCGTCACCGTACACCAGACGCTCCGCGCCGGTGGGCTTCAGCTTCCGGTGCACGTTCAGCAGCTCCCCCTCCGGGGAAAATACGAGGTTGGAGTTATACAGCGTGGCGCTGTCCTCTCCCCGCTCGGACACGCCAATGCTGACATAGGCATGGGCCTCTTTGGCGGCCTGTCCCAGCAGCTCCGTCTCCGGTCCGGGAATGCAGAGGGAATTGTCATAATACCGTTTCCAGTCCAAGCGGCCCACCTTATCGCGGCTGCCAACGGTAAAGCCGAAGGTCATGCCGTAGGGATAGCAGGGAATAATCAGCTCCGGGAACACGATGAGCTCCGCGCCGTTCTTGCCGGCCTCGCGAATCAGCTCCACCATCTTCTCCGTACTGGCTTTCTTATCAAACATCACAGGGGCACACTGTACAACTGCCACCCGGCAGGTATCCTTCAAATCTTTCATAGTTATTCCTCCTGACTGGACCGGCGCTTCTGCGCCGCGTTATAGCTTCATGATAGCAAATCCTTTCGCCAATGACAATACAGAAAAAATCGATCATTCCTTCCAGATAAAAATGGGAACCGGGGGATCGTTCCGCCGGTTGGCCCAATCGCAGCGGAGGACGGAAAATTTCCGGTCATCCAGCGTTTCCAGCCATGTCATCACGGCATCCCGCTCCCCGTAGCCGTTGGCGCCGCCGTAATACAGGGCAATGGCGATGACGCCGCCGGACTTCAGCAGCCGCAGAGCCGCCTCCAACGCCGCTACGGAGGTATCCGACCGGGTAAAGATAGACGGGTCCCCGCCGGGAAGCCGTCCGAAGTTGAACACCACACAGTCCACCGTTTCCGCCGCTGCGTAGCACTCCATATTGGCGTGGCTGTCCCGGATCACCTCCGCCGTCAGGCCCTCCGCCGCCAGCAGGGCCTTGGTCTGCGCCACCGCCGCCTCCTGAATGTCAAAGGCCAGCACCCGGCCCGCATCCCCCGTCAGGCGGCACAGCAGGGCCGTATCCCGGCCCTTTCCTGCCGTGGCGTCGATGCAGAAGTCTCCCGGCTTCACGGTCCGGCGCAGGAATTCGTGGACCATAGACAGTGTGTTCAGTTGCATAGAACAGTTCCTCCGTATAGAAAAGGGACCCTCATCGAGGGTCCCTCAGACTGTCAATAAAGTGGTAAATCCTCCGCAACGGTAAGGAAGGGTGTGCGCGGGAAACCCAAGAAGGGGAAGCAGGCGAAGCGCCACCAGCGGCGGATGAAGCGAGCCTGTTTCGAGGATGGCCCCCGGTTTTCGGGGGCCAAGCACACGGAAACCGGCTGGGCCGACGGTGTATTCCTGCTCCACACGGGGAGAAAAAGACTTTTTCGACACGCTAAGGGACCCTCATCGAGGGTCCCTTTGATGGATCGAATATAGCTTAGCCCTTGACGATGGAAGCGGTGTCCATAGCGATCATGAGCTCCTCATTGGTGGGGATCAGCAGGACCTTCACCTTGGAGTCAGCGGCGGAGATGACGGCTTCCTTGCCGCGGACGTTGTTAGCCTCGGCGTCCATCTTCACGCCCATGAACTCCAGACCGGAGGCAATATCCAGACGCTGAGAAGCGCTGTTCTCGCCCACGCCGGCGGTGAAGATGATGGCGTCCACGCCGCCCATAGCGGCAGCATAAGCGCCGATGAGCTTCTTCACGCCATAGTTGAACATATCCACGGCCAGACCGGCGCGCTCGTTGCCCTCCTTGTGGGCATTCTCCAGATCACGGAAGTCGGAGGACACACCGGACACACCCTGAACGCCGGACTTCTTGTTGAGGATATCCAGCATGGTGTCGATGTTCATGTCATACTTATTCATCAGGTACTGCAGGATACCGGCGTCCAGATCGCCGGCGCGGGTGCCCATGGGCAGACCGGCCAGGGGGGTGAAGCCCATGGAGGTATCCACGCTCTTGCCGCCGTCCACAGCGGTGACGGAGGAACCGTTGCCCAAGTGGCAGGAGATCAGCTTCAGCTCCTCAGGCTTCTTGCCCAGCATAGCGGCAGCGCGCTGAGAGACATACTTATGAGAGGTGCCGTGGAAGCCGTAGCGACGGACCTTGTCATTCTCATAGTACTCATAAGGCAGAGCATACATATAGGCCTTGGCGGGCATGGTCTGATGGAAAGCGGTATCGAACACGGCCACCTGAGGCACATCCTTACCCATAACGGCGGTGCAGGCGTTGATGCCGGTGATGTTGGCAGGGTTGTGGAGAGGAGCCAGGGGGATGCAGTCCTCCAGAGCCTTCATGACCTCATCGGTGATGAGAACAGACTTGTTGAAGGCCTCGCCGCCGTGCACCACGCGGTGACCCACAGCGTCGATCTCCTTCATGGAGCCGATCACGCCGTTGTCCTTGTCCACCAGAGCGTTCAGCACAGCCTGAATGGCCTCGGAATGGGTTGGCATGGCCACGTCCACAGCGTCCAGGACCTGCTTACCCTCAATCTGGGGCTTATAGGTGAACTTGCCGTCGATGCCGATGCGCTCGCACAGGCCCTTGGCCAGCAGCACGCCGGTCTCGGGGTTCAGCAGCTGATACTTCAAAGAGGAACTGCCCGCGTTGATAACCAGAATATTCATCGTTGGATCTCCTTCTTCTTTTGGGAAAGCCTTGCCAGCTTTCCATATTTAAGCTACAATGTAAATATAACGTTTGCATTTGCGCAAACCCTCTTTTCCATTATAACAAATCCTCCACAAGATACAACCTACATTTTTACCGAATTGACATTATTTTGTAACCGCTTTGAGGTGACAAATGTGAAAACCGCTGGTATCATAACAGAATATAATCCCCTGCATTATGGTCACCTCGCCCTGATACAGGCCGTCCGGCAGCAATTTGGCGGAGACACCGCCGTTATTTGCGCCATGAGCGGCGATTTTGTCCAGCGGGGTGACTTTGCGTTGGTACGCCGTCACGCCCGGGCGGAAGCCGCCGTCCGGAGCGGGGCGGATCTGGTATTGGAGCTGCCCCTCCCCTGGGCCGTCAGTTCTGCCGAGGGATTCGCCCAAGGCGGTGTCGAGGTTCTCACCGCCACGGGGCTGCTGGACGTGTTGGCCTTCGGCAGCGAATGCGGAGACACCGCCGCCCTTCTGCGGACCGCGAAGGCTCTGGAGGGCGACGTTTTTCAAGCGGCCTTGAGAGCGGAGCTGACCAAGGGGGACAGCTTTGCCGCCGCCCGCCAGCGGGCCGTGGCCGCCTTGCTTTCCCCGTCAGACGCTGCCCTGCTGTCCGACCCCAACAACACCCTTGGGATCGAATACTGCCGGGCGTTGCTGCGTGTGGGCGCGGCTCCTGCGCTGTTTACGATCCCCCGGACCGGTGCGGCCCATGACGTCACCCCGGAGAACGCCGGGGGCTATTCCGCCTCCGCCATTCGGCACCTGCTGGCAGAAGGCCACCGAGCCAATGCCCTGTCCCGGATGGTCCCGGCCATGAGGGCCGTTTACGAGGCGGAGGAATCTGCGGGCCGCGCGCCGGTATTCGCCGCCGCCTGTGAGCGGGCAATTCTGGCCCGGCTCCGGTCCATGACTCCGGCAGAATTCGATGCGTTGGACACCGGACACGAAGGCGTCGGCCAGCGGCTGTACAACGCCAGCCGGAACGCCGCCACCCTCGACGCCGTTTTAGACAACGCCAAAACCAAGCGCTACGCTTACGCCCGGTTGCGGCGGATGGTCCTCTGGGCCTATCTGGGCCTGACCCCCGCCAAGCTGCCCGCCTCCGTCCCTTACCTGCGGATTCTGGCCGCTAACGAGACCGGCCGGGCACTGCTGGGCCGGATGCGGAAAACCGCCCGCCTTCCGGTCATTACGAAGCCCGCCGCCATCCGGTCCCTCTCCCCTGACGCCCATCGTCTCTTTGAGACCGAGAGCCGGGCCGCCGACCTGTACGCTCTGGCGTATCCGGAACTGACAGAAGCCTGCGGCTCCCTCTGGCGGCAGAATCCCGTCATGCCCTGACTCATTTCCTGAAAGGAGTTTCACATGAAAAAGTATCTGTCTCTGATCCTGGCCCTATGCCTGCCGGCGCTGCTGGGCGGCTGCGGTGCTGTCCCGCTCCCCATGCCGGAATCTCCGACGCCGCCTCCCGCTGCGGATACAGAGGAAATTACTTATGAAGTGTCCACCGACCCCTATGAACAAACGGTGACAGCGGAGGACGGCACCACTTTGATGGTCATTGATTTCCAAATCCCTCATTTGCAGGCCTACGCCAACGGTGCGCTGATCGAAGATCCTTCCACCCCTGCGCAGGAGCAGGCCATGGACCGGATCCATACCTTTAACGAAAATTTCGACCAGTGGCGGGAATCGAATTCCTCAGAGGAAAACGTTTCCTTTGTGAAGGATCTGTATCGGGATATGCCTGAGATGTTTTCCGAGGACCATATGGCTCCTCTTTCAGAGGAACTGACTTACACCTGCTACCGCACCGGCACCCTCATCAGCATTGCCGCCGATTATTACAGCTATCTGGGCGGTGCGCACCCCAACACCGTGTATTTCGCATGGAACTATGATCTGGACAGCGGCATGTTCCTCACCATCTCGGAGCTGGCTGCCGATCCCCAGACCTTCACGCTGGCAGTAGCGGATATGATCGAGGTGCAGGCGGAGGAACAGATCGCATCGACACCGGAGCTGGAGGGGCAGTCCCTCTCCGATGTCTATTGGGATAATTACCGGGAGACTTTGGAGAAATGGAGCAGCGACTACGCCGCCTCCTTTGATGCGGACGGTCTGACGGTGATCTTCTCCGCCTACGAGCTGGCCTCTTACGCCAACGGCCCGCAGGAGTTCCATTTCCCCTACGCCGCACTGGACAGCTATTGGAGCGACAGCGGTCGGGCGGTGCTGGGCCTGAACTGATATTTTTGCAGCCGTAAAACAGTCCTTACAACTCAATTTGCGCAAGAAAGGGCAGTCCCGATCGGGACTGCCCTCAGCGTGTCGAAAAAGTCTTTTCTCCCCGCTGAGCAAGTTTTCAGAACTTCATAAAAGTTCTGAAAACTTAGGATTTTAATGGCACGGGACACCCCTCTTGGGTTTCCCGCGCACACCCTTCCTTACCGTCGCGGAGAATTTACTACTTTATCGACAGTCTCAGGGCAGTCCCAATCGGGACTGCCCTTTCATTTTGACTTTTGACAGAAACGCAAATCTTAGTACAGCTTCGCACCGGCGGGAATCCGGTCATCCACCATCAGGAGATTCAGGCCCTCGTGACCGTCCTCCTCATGAACAGCGGAGATCAGCATACCCTCGGAATCAATGCCCATCATCTTTCTGGGAGGCAGGTTCACGATGGCGATGGCCGTCTTGCCGACCAGCTCTTCCGGCTCATAATATTCATGGATGCCGCTCAAAATCATGCGATCCGTACGCTCGCCGTCATTCAAAGTGAACTTCAGCAGCTTCTTGGACTTCTTCACCGCTTCGCAGGCCAGGATCTTCACGGCACGGAAATCGCTCTTGGAGAAGGTGTCAAAATCCACCATGTCCTTGAAGATGGGTTCGATCTTCACGTTGGAGAAGTCGATCTTCTCCTGCACGGGAGCCGCGGCAGGCACGGAAATGGCCTTTTCAGCCTTCTTGTCGGTATCCAGCGGCTTCATTGTCGGGACGTCTTCGGGCGGTTCTCCATAAATCGCCATAGCCCTCCAAAGCCCTAAACATTCCTGCCAGTTACTGATTAGGATGTGTTTTACTCTCCAAAGACCTCAGCAGTTGCATGGAATTATGCATTGCTCTGGCGTACACCACGGCGTACTTTGGAGTAAGTGGTGTAAGACATCTCGGAAATCCATTCCCAAAACGCGGTAATATTATATACCCATTATGTCAAAATTTCAAGATGCAGTTAAGTGCTGTGTCGCTCTTCTTGTCACCTTATCCTGTCAAAAAGCCGTTTTGCTTCTTTAACATCCTCCGTCCAATCGCTCTTGATATAGATCCTGATCCTCTGAAATCCCTTCCTATCGTGATAATACTTGTTCACGAACTTCAGGATCGCATCAGAGATTTCTTGGTTTTTGGATCTCATATCAGCACCTCGTTTCTTTAATGGGATTTCAAATCCCACTATGGTCATTATACTCATTTTTTTCGTGATTGCAATAGGGTTACAAACTGGTGTCGCTTATGACCGACATGAAATTTTTTATATAAAGAAAGATGGCGCTCACAAGCGCCACCTTCTCAAAAAACTCTATTATGCTGTTCTATCACTGTTCCAGCTTATCAACATAGCATTTCAGCATCCGAAGCATATGTCCCTCAGCGACGCTATCGGCAATTAAAGAGCCTTCGCTAAAATGATCTCTTCTAAAATGCCATGCGATACAACCGAGAACGTGTGAAGCATCAAGAAGCTCCAACCTTTGATCAGTCGGATAAGCAACCCATTTCTCGCATCCACATTCCTTAACAAGCTCACCATAATTAGTTACGACCATTCGGCTGGGGCTTTCGCCCCCGCTCAGGAACGTATCTGATGAATGTGTATTCGGTTGTCAAGTAGCAGTGAGTAGGAATTTGTCCCCTCACTCTCTTACCGCAACCTTCGGGGCTCCAAAACGACATTTATTTTTCAAAATTTCAAAAATATTTTTTCGCGCTGAGTTAGTGACCCTCATCAAAAAAAATGCCCGCCGATGTAACTCGGCGGGCACAAAACAAAAAAAGACCCACTACCTTCCGATAGTGAGTCTTATGAGACGATATGGAATTGTAAAGCAATCTACGATGATTTATACATTATTCGCTTCCGTTTTGGAGAACGAAAGGTGATTTTTGGTGACTAAATTGGTGATTCGAGCCGATTTTGGCACCTCAATCAATACAGCTTAGCACCCGCAGGGATGTGGGGATCGACCATCAGAAGATGGAGCTTCTCCTCATCACCTTCCTTGTGAACGGCACTGATCAGCATACCGCAGGATTCAATTCCCATCATCGCTCTGGGCGGCAGATTCGTGATGGCAATGCAGGTCTTTCCGACCAGCTCTTCCGGCTCATAATATGCGTGAATACCGCTCAAAATCGTCCTTTTCTCGTCAGAACCGTCATCCAGAGTGAACTTTAAGAGTTTCTTGGACTTGGGTACTGCCTCACATTCGAGGACCTTCACAGCACGGAAATCGGACTTGGAGAAGGTCTCAAAGTCGACCTGATCCTCGAAAAGCGGCTCGATCACGACGTTGGAAAAGTCGATTTTTCCTTCTTCAACAGGAGCTGCCGACTCTTCCTGGGCGGGTTCTTCAGGCTCAAATTCCGGAGCAATCGGGCCCGTCGCAAGCTTCTCATCAGACTTTAAGGGTTTCATTGTCGGGATTACTTGACGGTACTATAAAGCCCCTCTGCGCCAGGCAAAAACGCCATTCCATACAATCAAATATACCTTCACAACACTCAATATAAGGTATGGTTCTATTTCCCGAATGCTGTCCCCATGAATCTCGAAAAAAGCTCTGTTATTTGATGTCTATCCATGGCACTTTATGTGAAAATGGAGAACAAATTGGAGACAGTGGAGATTGCATCATTGCCGATAATCGAGGCTTCTCAAAGAAACTAGTGTATTTATCATAGCATATAGGTTTTTGTTTTTCAACATGTTTTGTGTGCTATAACTGCTAGACGTTGTGCCACATTGCGATTTGTATGCTCATTTCGATGAGGGTGGAATTGAAAGGAGGTCGAAGATAATGTTCAACTCAATCAAAAATCATAGATACTATTTCTTATTGTAATACCTATTTCTAATGGTGAGTTCTTGGCTCAGGCAAAGCCGGGTATACTGTTTAACAGTTTGAATTATAGCTGTTAGGAGGATGCTTGTGGACTTACAAAAGGTAGGCAAGCGTATTCAGGAAGTGCGTAAAGCACAAGGAATTACGCAATCACAACTGGCGCAGATGTTAGATCTGTCAGAGAAATATATCAGCAATATTGAGTGCGGGTTTAAGACCCCCAAGCTCAACACCTTCGTTGCCATAGCAAATGCACTGAAGTGCGATGCAAATACGTTTCTCATAGATGTTCTTGACTCTACCACCAACCAGGAAAGCGGTCAGATCTCCAAGAAGCTTGTTGCCCTTCCACCCGAGGAACAGCGCAGACTTCTTCGACTGCTGGATGTTATGATAGATGAAAGTATTTCAAAATAATCTCTGTTCCCTTCCCTACGCCAATTTGCAAGGGCGTAGGGACTTTTTTTATCCTATCCAACAAGCTTCGACAGATTATGACATAAGCCCTCGATATAATAGTATTGCTATCTGAAATACCTATTTCTTTTAGTAACACTTTTTTCTTTGAGGAGGCATATTCCGTGTACACATTGAAAGAACTTGCTTATGCATCAAGCATCATA
>Ga0256405_10003498_pt1 | contig 32165 bp, 33 predicted proteins | sample RumenRJG_02DNA_FD_189096 | JGI IMG/M metagenome (GOLD analysis project Ga0256405, IMG submission 189096) | Bovine rumen microbial communities from Lethbridge, Alberta, Canada - RJG_02 | ecosystem: Host-associated > Mammals > Digestive system > Stomach > Rumen | place: Canada: Alberta...
CAAAGGTTAAAGCAGAATTAGAGAAACGACTGAATGCAGACTCAGATGACTATGAGGACATACATGATCCGTGCCTGCGTTTCCAGAGGTAAAAAATGGTAATAATTATAACCGGGGCATCTCATGTTGGGAAAACACTTCTGGCACAAAAGATGCTGGAGAGATACAAGTTTCCATATCTGTCAATTGACCATCTGAAGATGGGGCTTATTCGCAGTGGAAACACTGATCTTACACCCGAAGACGATGACGAGCTTACGGAATACTTGTGGCCGATAATCAGAGAAATCATTAAGGCAGCCATTGAGAATGAGCAGAACCTTATTGTTGAGGGCTGCTATATACCTTTTGATTGGAGGAATAGTTTTGGCGAGCAGTATCTTCAGTCGATAAGATTCATCTGCCTTGCTATGTCAGATGAATATATAGATTCGCATTTTGAAGAAATAAAATCACATGGTTCTGATATCGAAACAAGGCTTGATGATTCTAATTGTTCAGCTGAGCAATTGAAACAAGATAACCGCCAAATCATAGATGGGTACCAATCTAACGGAGAACAGATCACTCTAATCACAGAAAGCTTCGATGATTCGATAAGGGGAGTATTGGATTAGCAATTCCGGTTTGTCGAACTGATAGCTTAGAAGAAGAGATATACTGATTCAGATTTGCAAAAGGGGAATGTTTTGGAAGGGCTAATTCTACACGAAGATACTGGCAGAGCACCGCAAGGGGCTCTAAAGCGGGTGATCCGAATCGTTGTTTTCCAACTAAATTCCAGAAAGAAATGAGGAATGCAACACCATCCAATTAATTATTCGGAGAGCCCGCTTTTATAGTGTTTTTGCAAAAATTACTCAAAATTACTCAAACTCAAAATGGCGCAAACCATTGGAATTCAAAGCACTTTGACGAAGAGTGTCCAGGTTGCGACTTTTGTGTACTAAAAAAATCCTTGAAACCGTTGAATTTCAAGGATTTTAGTTGGTGGATGATCAGGGGCTCAAATTGCGTATACTTTTTTCGACGAAACGCTGTAAGCGTTGAAAAGAAAGGAGTTGGCATCGTCTAAGGACGCGATTTTTCTGAAACGTACCCAAAAGTGTACCTGCGCAATATTGCTTGACATCGTAAAGTATATGCTATACAATGAAATCGCACAGAAAGCAACTAATGAAAGGGGATGATACTATGGCTCAGGTTAGTTTCAGAATAGATGATAATACAAAAGCAAAAGCAGAGAGCGCATGTGCCGCAATGGGAATGACCATGTCTGCTGCTATCAATATCTTCCTTACAAAAGTCGCAAATGAAAGAAGGATCCCTTTTGAAGTGTCTGCAGATCCGTTTTATAGCGATGAACATATTGAGATGCTTGAAAGACGCATTGCAGACATGAAAGCCGGAAGGAATATGCATGAACATGATCTAATTGAGGTGGAGTAATGAACAAACTATGGCATGACGAAGCCTGGGAGGATTATGTTTATTGGCAAACGCAGGATAAGAAGTACCTTAAGAAGATCAACAGGCTCCTGAAAGATATCGACAGAAATGGTTATAACTGCATCGGAAAGCCGGAAGCACTGTCAGGTAATCTGTCAGGCTTCTGGAGTGTCAGAATAGATGAGAAAAACCGTATAGTCTTTCGAATTGAAAATGGCTCTCTGGAGATCGCTGAGTGCGGCTCACATTATGGAGACAAGTAAAAAGCTATACAGTGGCATCTTTAAAAACATCCGCAAAACTTCATGCTTTGCGGATGTTTTTAATGATTTGATTATTCATTTCGTCAGATATATTATGTAGTTTTTCTGACGAAATAAACATTAAAAAAATCATTAAAACATAACTAACTGTAACTATATAAACAACATCGGTTTGCTGTGCGCAAAAAACAAGAAGCAGACTTTCGATGGCTGGATCACCCAATCCTGTCGGAGAATGTCTGCTTTTCCCATGTTAAGAGGCTGCCACATTTATTTCAAATGCGACAGCCCCACATCACCGGTCAAAACGATTAGAAGTTTAGGTCAATATCGTTTTGGTTATTATATTTGCCGTTGTTTTTTAGCTTTGAAGAGTTCTCTCTGTGACGCCTTGTGCGCTCTTGGAGAAGATGAAGTTCTCGAAAGCATCCTCCATCGAAAGAGAAGAATTGATGTTTATTTTAGCCATTTTTTCAGACCCCCTGATTCGTTAAAAAAGTGGTGAAAAATCAGAGTTACTGAATGAGGGGCTTTTCTTGTATTTTTGACATAAAGCAAAACCCGCTACCTCAGTATTTGCAAAGGTTAGCGGGTATTTTTGGTGGAGCACCAAGGGCTGTAGTAGAACCTTTATTATCAAAATAGAGTTCTATCTCAGCAGCTTCTCGCTTGGTTGTTCCTTTTTTATTTGAGTTTTTCAGCAGCAAGCGGAAATGATCGTCATAAAGGTAGATCCTGTCTATCAGTGAGTTTACTAGCACCTTATTGAAGGTTTCATCCACAATAGAAGCCTCTCTGATGCCTATAAGGAAGATCCTTGCAGCAAATGGATCGACCGGCTCTTGCTTTGTCCTCTCTGCGTGGAGCAGCTTCTTCAGATTATCCAGTTCATTCTCGCGCTGCTGAAGTCTTTTATTTACCATGGCTGAAGCTGTTCCGTCTTCTATCTGATCGATAAGGCGGTTGATCTTCTTTTCGGCCTCCTTTATATCGGCCTCAAGGCTGACGATCAAAGGGCTCTCCATATCCAGTCTGTTCTGTTCTTCGATACCTTGGATAATGGTGTCGATCGCTTCATCGGTAAGCATCTCCCGGCATGCATCAAGAACAAGCGACTCAATAAATTCCTTCTTTACATTCCTCTTGTCACATTTTTTAGGCGCATTAGGACAGGTGTAATATCTGTAGATCCTGCCGATATGGGATCTGCCGGATGTTCCGTTCATCTGATCCTTGCAGTGACCGCAGCAGAGTTTGCCTGTAAGAAGGTAGTCCTCTGTTGCCGGGCGATGACCACGGATCTTTTTCTCACCCAGAATAGCCTGGACCTCATCAAAGAGTTCGTCGCTTACTATCCGTGGAATAGCATTTGGGAACTTCATATCTCCATAGACATACGTGCCTTTATACCGTTCATTGCGGAGGATGCTCTGGAAAGAGTTCTTGCCGAATGAGTTGCCCCTTACGGTCTTGATGCCTCGTTTGTTTAGATCCTTCATGATCTCCGTGCCGACTTCGCCGGCAGCTGTTCGTTCAAAGATCTCCTTGACTATAGGCGCGGTCTTTTTATCAAGGATATAGTGACCGTCCTTATCTATTGCAAATCCGTACGTGAGATTGCCGCCGTTGTATTTGAATTGAGCGGCTCTCTGGCGCATACCCCTGGTTACCTTTTCGGACAGCTGCGCACTGTACCACTGACCCATGGTGAAGAGCATGCCTTCTTGAATAACGCCGGAACTGTCCGAGGCGATATTCTCCTTGGCAGAAACGACCCTTACACCATTTTGCGCGAGGATCTTCTTATAATATCCGGCATCGGTCATGTTGCGGGCAAAGCGATCCAGCTGATAGACAAGTATTACTTCGAAGTTGCCCCACTCGCTGTCGGCAACCATATGCAGGAACTCAGGACGCCTGTCAGAAGTAGCAGACTGCGCACGGTCTATATACTCATGCACTATAAACAGGCCATTCTTTTCAGCATAGCTTTTGCATTCTGCGACCTGTCCCTCGATGGACATCTCGGTTTGATTATACGAACTGTATCTTGCGTAAATAACTGCGTTTTTCACGGCAGATCTCCTATGGGCATATGCATGATATAGGGGCAATTATAATCCCGTCCTTGCGTCTATAGGCATATGGAGCCTTGGCGCATAATACCATCATAAATGAAGGGGCCTTCATTACTGATGTATCAATTTTACTTGCTAGGCGCAGCAGGTTGCGTGCGCCTTCCTCTATAAGGGTGTCGCCGCCCAGCTTTATCTCGATCAAGGCGTATGAGCCATTGCGCAAATGTAATACTGTATCACATTCAAGACCGTTTTTATCTCTGAAATGGTATATCTCGCCATCCATCGATTCTGCGAAGATACGGAGATCTCTGACACAAAGGTTTTCAAATAATAATCCCATTGTGTTCAGGTCATTCAGAAGATCGTCTGGCCCGATGCCAAGTGCAGCAGTCGCTATTGATGGATCAACGAAATAACGGGTATCTGTTGTACGAATAGCTGTTTTAGACCTTAGATTAGGATTCCAGGACGGTGTGTCTTCTATAACAAAGATCTTGTGCATCGCGTTAAGGTATGAATAAAGAGTAACGCTGTCAAACTTATCAGTATCATTGACAAGGCAGTCCTGACGTATTGTCTCCAATGATGCCTGGGACGCAACATTTCTTGCATATGAGCGCAGCAATCTGCGGGAGCGTTCCTTATCCCTCCTGACACCGTCAACACGACTTATGTCATCGGAAATGACGGCATCGTAATAATCTATAGCCTGCTGCAGTGCGATCTTTTTCTTCAGCCCGACAGCCTTTGGCCATCCGCCGCGGCATATCAAATAAGCGATATCTTCGATACCGTGACTATCACTTCCTTCCGGCTCAGCGCCTTTGAATAGTTCGGAAAGTGAAACTTGTCCTGAAGATTCTCCGGATTCATAAAGACTCATAGGCCTCATACGCATACGCGTTATGCGGCCTGTACCTGTATGCGTTGATTCATCCATCTTCACAGGAACTGCAGAACCTGTAAGAATGAATTGTCCAAAATCATCACGCTGGTCAACTTCATAGCGAACAGCGTTCCATAGATTTGGAGCTAATTGCCATTCATCTATCAAATGCGGCACTTCGCCTTCCAGTAATGCAATAGGGTTCAACTCTGCCATTTCCTGGTATTGCCTTGTAAGGTCTGGTCGGTCCATCTCTATTACACTGCGTGCTATGTGCTTTGCAGTTGTGGTTTTTCCACACCACTTGGGTCCCTCTATAAGAACTGCACCTTTAGATTCAAGACGATCAAGAAGCATATCGTCTGCAATTCGAGGCAAATAATCTCTCATCAGCGTTCTCCGTTCTGTTGCGATTATATCTATTCCTACTGACTCTCATTATCAGAGCTTTTTATTGTTTGCTTTGATTTTTTGTTTTTTTTCTCTGATGATGTTCAAAATGCACTTGGAATCAAGTATTTTTGTTATACTTATTATTGATTCTTTAGACAAATACCTTACAGTATGTGGGGCATCTGTTATTCTTATGACATTTCCTAGATCCACATATTCTTTTACATCTTTATAAACTATACCATCTGTCATTTTTATTGAAAGACTGTTTACTTTGCGTAAGTGAATATATTCACACATCTCTTCAATTATTCTGAATAAGCAGAAAAAATTGAAAGTGTAGCCAGAATGATAAATATAAAAATCTTTATTTCTATATGTAAGGTGAAGCTCAGTAAGCATTCCCCGAGGAATACCATTATTTCTATAATTACAATTTGGTGAAGTCTTTCAATGCTGTCAAAATATTTGTTGAATAGTTTTTCGGTCTTTTTCTTGTATGCGCATATATTATGAAAAATATCCTTTATGCCAATACTTACAAACAGAATAATGTAAATTATTATAAAGTCATATCTCGAACTCTGACCTAAAAAACCAATATCAGTTAATCTAAAAACGTACATATACATTATTAATATGATGATAAAAACCGCCCAATTTGTTTTCCAAAATAGCCCGGACCTTTTTGCAAGCAGTGCCGATTCAGCCGTGTTGTATTCACCAAAAGGATACTCAAGGAACTTCTCCTTTTTACCAAGAAACTGCCGTAAAGCGATTACTAATCCAGCAACGCCAATAAAAGCATTAATAATGTCCCAATATTGATCTGAATTCAAAACCAAATGCATTCTCCTGTTTTTCTCGTTATGCTATATATCTTTTTTCTTCAATCTCTCGGACTTAATCTTATCAACGAGTTTTACTATCATGTCAAAAAGGAAGCATACTATAAATTGAATCATCATCCATTTAAAGTAATAGACTGTCAGATTTCCCTTCGCAATATGTGGCAACACTTTTATGCTGAACAGAACGAATAACAACAAGACAACACCTGACATAATCATGGTTATTGATGATATCTGAATTCTGTTATAATCCTTTGACACAATTAATAGTGCAAATACAATCATAACAGCAAGACTGCTAATCCCCACTATGTCATCATACATTACAACTACAATTGCAACAGGGAATGACCAAATAATAAATCCTAGGGCATCAGAATTGCCTAATTTAAACCCTTTTTCATACAACCCAGTTTCTTTAACCGTCCTGTATGCTTTGTCTTGTAAGATGAATCCGGTAACAGAAGCAAAATACAACACTAAAATGCGCTCGGTATCCCATTCGTTGTTTTCTAGCACTAAGTCCAAAAAGTGGGAGATAACTGGTGCAAGTGAACATGATAGCAAAGCAATAATAAGATTCACTGCGTTATTTTTTTTATCTTTTGATGAATCTTTTTCCATAAGACGTATTTGTCGAACTGTGTGATACCTATGTTTTATCTTTCAGATAAAACATAGCATATGCACTGATGATATTCAAGTATACGGCCATCATTCATTCAAGTAAATGGCTAATACTTAATAAAGTATTCGGCCGCACAATCCTTTTCCCTTTGTACTTGTTGTACTTGTCAAGTATAGTGGACACTAAAAACGTTTTTTGAGATATTGGATTTTTATTGGTAGACACCTGAGAACTTTTTCTTCAGATGTCATTTTTAATGGTAGACACGCAGGTCGTTTTTCAGCTGTTTTCGTTTTCAGAAGTAGACACGCTCTTCACCGATGTCGGAACGTCTTGCTCTTGCTTGGTTTCAGCAGCCTTGGCTCTCTTCTTACGGACGAACTTCGGCTCCTCAGTCAGTTCTCGCTTTGAAAAAGTGTCTTTCTGTTCGATCTCACCTCGTCTGAATCTCTTGTAGTAGTTGTCCGGTGTATCATATCCGAGCGAATAGCAAGGCCTCTTCCTGTTGTAGAATTCTACATATCTTTCGATCACGGCTATGAATTCCTCACGGCTGCGGCACTTATCCACTTTGAAATCCATGAACAGTTCTTCCTTGATCCAGCCGTTGAGCGACTCGTTTACCGGATTGTCTGTAGGCTTTCCGGCTCTCGACATCGATCTTTGTATGTTGTATTCCCTGATCAGTTCATTGTATGCGACCGATGCATAAACACTGCCTTGGTCTGTGTGCAGGATAGTAGGCTCCTCCGAGCCTTTGCTCAGCAGCTTCAGCACCTTCTGCAGCCCATCTATGTACTGCATCCGGCTTCCTCGCCTGTCTGCCACACTCCAGCTCAGTATCTGCTTGGTGAATACATCAAAGTAGAATGTGACCTCGAAATAGAATATCCAGAATCTGAACGTCGTCATATCCGACACGATCACCTGCCTTGGCCGGTCTACTGTCTCCCAAGTGCTGAAGATCAGATTAGGATATTTATCCTTTACTTTGCGCGGTCTGCGATGCTTCTTGTGCTTCGTCTTCGACTGGATCCCCAGATAACGGAATATTGTATATACAAAGCTTGCGCTGCATTTGACCTTGTAGTTGATCAGTATATATGCGTGGACCCATCTGTATCCATGAGAAGGATGCTCATCATGTACTTCCTGCACGATCCCGATCATTTCCTCGCGCCTCTTCTCCTGACTGGATTTGCCGCGATTCTTCCATTTGTAGTAGCCGGATCGGCTCACTCCCATAAGATCGCACAGGTCTTTGACGTCATATTCTCTGGAAAGCAACTCCACTATTTCGAATTCTTCGGTTTTAAAGGAACGTATACTTGCTCCCCATTTTCCAGCGTCTTCACTGTATAGTTTTTTTTAAGCCTTTCGTTCTCTATCCGGAGCTTCAAAATCTCTCTTTTGTAATTCTCCTCTGTACGGTCAATACCTTCGGGCAGCACATCGCCAAGTGCCGCGTCAGCCCTGGCAAGGCCTTCTATACCTTGCTCGTCATACTGCTTCAGCCATTTTTTGAATGCCGTATTCGAAACACCGACTGAATCACAGAAATCGTTCAACTTCACTCCCGGACTGGCCTTGAATCTTTTGATCAGAAACTCCTTTTCCAATGGATCTAAATGCTTTCCCATAATGGACTCCTTCCTGGTAGATCTCACCCTCATGATAGCCCATCATGAGATTTTTTTTCTACCGTTCCGTGTCCACTTTTAGAGTAGCATCATGTCAAGTATAGTGGACATGTACTTGTCAAGTATAGTGGACACTAAAAACGTTTTTTGAGATATTGGATTTTTATTGGTAGACACCTGAGAACTTTTTCTTCAGATGTCATTTTTAATTAGAAATGCTTTTGAAGTGGCTCCTATAACACTTGATGGTCTTATCTGTGACGCCTTGTGCGCTCTTGGAGAAGATGAAGCTCTCGAATGCTTCTGTCATTGAGAGCGTAGAGTTGAGTTTAATTGTTGCCATTTTTCAGACCCCCTGATTCGTTAAAAAGTGGTAAAAAATCAGGGTTTCTGAAAATAGCTGTTTCTTGTTTTTTTGACATAAAGCAAAACCCGCTACCTCAGTATTTGCAAAGGTTAGCGGGTATTTTTGGTGGATGATCAGGGGCTCGAATTGCGTATACTTTTTTCGACAAAACGCTGTAAGCATTGAAAAGAAAGGAGTTGGCATCGTCTAAGGACGTGATTTTTCTGGAACGTACCCAAAAACGTACCCAGAATTCACTGGTCTTCGCTGCTTGACAATGTAAAGTACATGCTATACAATGAAATCACAAAGAGGCTGACGAATGAAAGGAGATGATACTATGGCTCAGGTTAGTTTCAGAGTAGATGATAATATCAAGGCAAAAGCAGAGAGTGCATGTGCCGCTATGGGAATGACCATGTCTGCTGCTATCAATATCTTTCTCACAAAAGTCGCAAATGAAAGAAGGATCCCATTTGAGGTCTCTGCAGATCCGTTTTACAGCGATGAACATATTGAGATGCTTGAAAGGCGCATTGCAGATATGAAAGCAGGAAAGAATATGCATGAACATGATCTTATCGAGGTGGAATAATGAACAAGCTGTGGCATGATGAAGCCTGGGAAGATTATGTTTATTGGCAGACGCAGGATAAGAAGTATCTTAAGAAAATCAACAGGCTTCTGAAAGATATCGACAGAAACGGTTATAACTGCATTGGAAAGCCGGAGCCATTATCAGGTAATCTGGCAGGATTTTGGAGCGCCAGAATAGACGAGAAAAACCGTATTGTCTTCCGGATTGAAAATGGCTCTCTGGAGATCGCTGAGTGCGGCTCGCATTATGGAGACAAGTAAAATAATAAACAGCAGCAATTACGAACACATCCGTAAAACTTCACAACGTGCGGAGGTGTTCACTAATAATACGGTTTCCATCAGAATTATAAATACATCGCAAAGTGTTTACTGTTAGGATATTTTAGTTAAGGTATGGAAGCACTAAAAACGAGAATACTATGAGCTTTGTATATGCAGAAAAACGGAAATATAAATATGAGGAAGATGAATGGGAGACCATTAAGGTCATGTGCGATACCCGCATATCTTTCAATGACGTAATTGGGGCATGCATATCAAAGGAACAACTTGATCCGCTAAAGAAATATGGGGCCGTTAAGAGCACAATAGTAGCACCTGAATTCTGTATTTCTTATGCAGGAAATAATGTGTTCCTTGCTAGCAGACTGTTCTTAGAATTATATAGCAAGCGTTTCTTTAGCCGAGAAGATGTGCTGGAAATTGCTAAGGATATACATTTATCAGCAAAAGATTGTTCAGAAATTGAATTTATCATTTCAAGTGCAGAGGCAGGTGAGTTGATAATTGATTGTATTAAGGAAGGTAAAGTAAATACCAATATTGGATTTGCTTGGATTGGATCTTTCGATGCTTTCAGTTATTTTCAGGAATTACGGCTTGACACAAGAAGACACTATTCAACAGATCTTGCATTCAGAAGCGTAGTGGAGGGGTGCGGGGATGATACTGTAGGGCTTTTCCCAATATCTGTGCAATACAATTGTTCACAGCAAAGTTTTATGTATACAGAAGAAATTGGATATATCAGTAACAAACAAGCAATTCTTTCCCCCGGCGACGCTTTGCCGTTTTTCACATCGGAGGTTGATGGAGGGCTTTCATATAAAACATACTCGTATGACATTGATAATGTTATATTAGATATTGATCAGATGAAACCAGCGATAATGTACAGTAGGTCACATCGATATAATGAAAAAGACTTTAATCCACAGATGTTTGGATTAATGCTTCCAATGCTAGTGATACAGACCGGAGAAACTGAATTAGCACGATATAGATAAGAATATTAATGCTAAGAACAATAATAACGGCATCTTGTGAAATGCATTTTCTATGATAGATAATAATTTGACGCTTTTTCACCAATTGTTTTGAGTGAGCAGAACACCTAGCAAATACGAAAAAACCGCAAATCATTATACTTAACGGTTATTATAGACTTGGTTTTTGATTTTTCATTTCGTCAGAAAAAATATGCAATTTTTCTGACGAAGCAGACAGAAACAAAACTATCCGCAAAATTGTTAATTTTGCGGGTGTTTTTATAAATAATGTGATAAAAAATGTATAAAACGGCAATTTAAAATGATATTTAACGAAAATTCGTCAAATATCAAAATAAAATGTTGAACAATGACAATGAAAACAATATAATAATGGTGCGAATCGACCCTATGGACTGAGAGGAGAAAAGGAGATGCTGTTACAGTTTTCTGTAGAGAATTATCTGTCTTTTAAAGAACAAGCCGTACTGAGCCTGATTCCATCGTCAGATAAAGAGCATTTAAATAACATTAACGACAATGGCTCATTCAAGGGTTTGAACACCATTGCGATTTATGGTGCAAATGCATCTGGTAAGAGTAACTTATTTAGGGCAGCGACTATTGCATTGAATATGATTCGTAATTCTGCAAACACTCAGGTGGATCAGCTGCTTCCGGTAGTTCCTTTTAAACTAGATGAAAAAAGTAAAAATGAGCCTTCAGCATTTGAATTCCAGTTTATTGCCAGCGATGGGAAGAAATACATATACGGCTTCAGTGCTCTTCCGGACAGAATCGTAGAGGAGTATCTATACGGTTATAACACATGCAGACCAACAAAGATATTTGACAGGACTGAAACTAACTCGTACGAATTCTCGCGTACTACGAAAAAAGAACTTAAGGCAATAGTCAGATTTACTACTAAAAACCGGCTGTTCATTTCGAGTGCAACGCTTATGAACGCTGAGTCTACTAGAACTGCATACGAATGGCTCGCCAAAGGCATAGATACATTCATGAATGTAGGTGATCTGCAAAACAGAGCATATGAATACTACATGAAAGATTATGACAATAACAGCAGAGAGAATATAGAGTTCACTAAGGAGCTATTCAAAGCAGCAGATATAAGCATTTCAGATATTGATTATAGTTATCGGAAAATCGATGAACTTCCTCCTGACGTGCCGCGTATCATGATTAACAATGAGGCGATCCTCCCAGCGGTAGAAATAAGGCAAGAGGTTAACACTGAACACATAGTTACAGATGAAGATGGCAATGTAAAGAAATACAAGCTGTCCTTACAAGAGGAATCGCTTGGTACAACCATGCTGTTCTTATATGGCCCGTTCCTTAAAGAAACACTGGACAAGGGCAAGGTTCTGTTCATTGATGAAATTGACAGAAGCATGCATCCGTTCGTAGTTTCATATCTGATCAGCCTGTTCTCAAGCGACAGGAATAATGGTGCGCAGCTTATTGTTACAACACATGATACTTCGCAGCTTTCTCTGGAGAGATTCCGCAGAGATCAGATTTATTTCACTGAGAAAGATCCGAAGACCGGTGCCAGCGATCTGTATTCGTTGGATGATTTCGAGAAGCCGGTAAGGAAAGATGAGAACATCCGGAAGAAGTATCTGCAGGGCAGATATGGTGCCATACCGTATGTTCATGCGGAGGATCTGATATGAGCAAGCCAGGAAGATCCTTTTCATCAAAAGAACGGAATAGGCAGGATCGGAAAGAAAAGCCTTTGATGATCATTACTGCGGAGGGCAAAATGAAACAGAGGCGCAGTATTTCAATCATTTCAGAACAGCGGATTGCCCATATATCATCAAGATCCATAAAGCAGGGCACGTAACAGATCCGACCAAACTGGCGGAGTCAATTCGTAAAAGATGGGATGCTGAAGATGCGGATGTAAGAACCGGGGACATGGCATTTGTAGTAGTTGACCTTGATAACAAAGAGAGCAAGGCGAAAGAAATACAACAGCTGGGGGCAAAGAATAGAGTAGAAAAGTTCATCGTCTCCAATCCTTGTTTCGAAGTATGGTATCTGCTGCACTATGAGTACTCAACGCGTAGCTATATGAATGCAGATGCCGTTATCGGAGAGCTGAAAAAGCATTATCCGGAATATGAAAAGACTTCTGATATGTTTCCTGTGCTGAAAGACAAAATGGGTAATGCTACTGCAAATGCTGAAAAGCTGGAAGATTATCATAAATCAGAAGAATACCCGCACCCAGATGCAAAATGCAATCCATATACAGATGTGCATAAGTTGGTCAAGTTATTGATAGAAATAGACACGAATTCTTAAAGATAATTGAATTTAGGAGATGATTAATGGAAATACCCAAAAGTACAATGTTATTATTTCGCTCTTTTATGTATACATTTGGTGAGTATTCGTGGATGACTCGACTGGATTCAAGAGAGGAATGCCATACAGTTTTAGATCCAATAGATTCGGAAGCTGAGATACGTGATTTGAAATTGCGCTTGATATTACTGCGGAAGTACACTTCACCAGAAAAAAGGGGAGAAGATATTTATGCATTAAAGATAGTGAATGCTATAAAAGACTGCTTTTCGGATTTGAAGGAAGATACGGATGATATTATTGCGGAAATAGAGCAGATTGAGAACAATGTAATGTCTTCATCTTTAAGTAATGGGGAGAACCTTTCGCTTAGGGATACTATAGAATTAGAACTTTACGGTATTCATCTACATTCAGATATAGAAAAAATAGAAAGATTAACAATATCAGATCCGCAGTTGCGCTATATTGCAATAAGGGAATATGTTGAATCCTATGAGAGTGTTCTAAAGAGAACATATTGTTTGTTAAACGACGCAGGGGTTTGTTCTTTGCCGAGTAAGAACGAGGGTAAGGCAAATATCCTTAGGATAACAAAAACTGACGGAATAGAGCAGGGAATAAAAAAGTCTCAATATTGGACCAATCTCTATGGCCGAGATGCTTCTCAAGAAGAACTGCATGAAAACTTTATATCCCTAGATGAGGAATCCTTTTATATTTTAGTGCTGACTACTTTATTTCTTGAGTATCTTGAGCATGATGAGCTTGACATTGAAGTACTGAAATCTATGATTCATCCTGCAGTGATAGCTGATTGGGGAGACTTTAGTGAGCCCAGCAAATACATTAAGTCTCTTAAGGATATTGGAATATCCGGAACAATACGTTTTAATGATCGCCATGATATGGCATATGTATACTTTTTAGAAAATGTCGTTGATGGATTCCTAATTCAAGATTTCCAAATAATAAGTAATGCACATACTGTAACTCTAGTTAAGTATAAAAATGACGAATGGCGAGTATATAGTATTGGAGCAAAGCTTGATGATTATCTAATTCCTGTGAAACCATTTGAATCATTAAAGCGACTAATAAAGGGGTTGCGTTCAAAGAATTAGTAATTCATGAACAATATGTTGCGCTTGCAGGAATGCAGGCGCTTTTTTTGGGCTCTTTAACTTAAATGGGGGTTAATCAAAAAAGACGCTTTTGCAATAATTGGGGTAAAAGCAAACACGGGGTGAGCAACAGACGTTGTTCACCCCCATTTAGTATGCGAAAAAGCAGCTCTAAAGCATTAAGATTTGATCGAAGAATTACCGTTTACGATTCTTTTTTGATCAAACGAAACAAGTGCTCTCAGATAATAGAGGACAATAATTAGTAAGAATATATAGTCAATTTAAATATTTTTCATGTAAAAAACTTGCATAAAATATGAACGCGTGTATAATATAGATGAGCATGAAGTATATACGGAGGAATAGAAATGATTATTGAGATAAGAGCCAAAAACTGTTTTGCCTTTCAAGATGAAATATCATTTTCAATGAAGGCGGATATGCGAAATAAGAAATTTGCATCAAATGTCCATAAGGATAATGGATTTAATGTGCTTAAGGTTGCTGGCATTTATGGTCCCAATAATGCAGGAAAGACTTGCCTTGTAAAGTGTATTAGAGCTATCAAACAAATGATTCTTGATGAAAACATTGATGTTATGCCTAACATGTTTTCAAAGAACTCATTGTGTGAGTTAGGCGTCACTTTTTTGTCATCAGGTCACGAATATTCATACGATGTTAAGTATGATTTCAAAACACATGAATTTGCATACGAGCGCTTTACTCAAATTATTAAAGATAAGTATGCCAATGAAAAAGAGGAAGTATGGATACTGAAAGACAATATAAATAGTGAGTATTACTGTAAGGAAGAAAACTTAATGACGATGATGTCGGTTCTTGCAAATAATAATCTCCTCATATATTTAGTAGATACGAAAAAATTCAAACAGATTAATGAGATGAAGAAACTATTGGTTTCTTTTGCCTCTAAGATAGATGTTATAAACATGAATAACATCCCTATGAAGAAGACGATTGAGTTGCTTAAGAATCATTCGGATATTCAGAGAAAGGTAGTTGAGTTTATAAAGAATGCTGATCTGTATATGGATGATTATGAATATGGAAACCTAGAGAATCTGACTATCAATGTTGAAAAGCCTGATGTGGCAGAGGAAAGAGTCCTTAATATACCAGATCAACTTTTGGATCAAATAAGATTAGTGTCTGTTTATAGAGGAATTGCAGTCCCAAGCATTCTATTTGATTCGACAGGCACAAAGAAAATTGCAGCTCTTGCAAGTTACATTATTGAAGGAATTGAGCAGGGTAGAATTCTTGTAGTTGATGAGTTGGACAGTAGCATTCACTTCAAATTAACACGGGCGATCGTTGCGATGTTCAACAATGAACTTAATGAAAATGCACAGTTGATATGTACGGTTCATGACATAAATCTTATGGACTGTAAAAGGATTTTCCGTAAGGAACAGATTTGGTTCGTTCACAAGGATGAGGAAGGAGTTTATGTTTATTCGCTAGCAGACTTTACTGCTGAAAAGGGCGTTCGAGATACTACAGATATCATGGAGAAATACAGAAAGGGTGTTCTCGGAGCGCTACCTGATCCAGATTTGATTAATTCCTTGTTGGATATTAAAGGCAATAAACGGGAGGAGGCATTCGATGAGTAGACGGCTTCCAGCGTTTATTTCAAAAACCAGAGTCTGTGTAATCTGCGAAGGCGATGAGGAGTATGGTTATTTGAAACGATTGGATGAGCTTGGTGTATGGGATGAGCACTACGAATTAGAGTTAGTTAACGCCGGGGGAAATGGGAATATTCCTGCACGTTATCAGGACAAGTATCAGAATGATTCAAGCGACATTGTACTTGTGTTCTGTGATACTGATCGCAAACCATATGAGCAATATGTTGATATAAAGCGTAAGATTAATGAGTTTCATGGAGTATCCAGAGCAGCTGATGAAGTCGTGATTTATGGGAATCCATGCACAATGGACGTTATCATTAAACATTGGGCTGATATTGACCTAAAATCACCAGCAAAGAAGATAAATGCTCCGGTTATTGAAGAACATACTGGAGTGAGTCATTACAAAGCCAAGAGAGATCAAATCGAGGAACTCATGACACATGTTACTGCAGATAATTACATCACTATGAAGCATCGTATTGCTGCCAGGTCGAGCGTCGATGAAGAAAAGAACAGCAGTAACTTTGATCAGTTGACAGATTATTTGGAGGACGCTGATAACAATTGGATTGACAGGATCAACAGGATCCTTGACGAGTAAAATGATGCTGGAAATGGCTAAGATGCTGCTTGCAGTGCAGAAAGGAAATTGCAAATGGACTTACAAGGATATTTTAAAGAGTTTCACGACAAGATTAAAATTAGTGACAGCAAGAAAGACGATCTTCGGGAAAAACGGGACGTACTATTAAACATTCTTAGGAATACCGAAGGTATTCCGGGATTTGAAGAGTATGATCAGGGTAGCTATGCGATGTATCTTGGCGTAAATCCTAATGGAAATGGCAGGGAGTATGATATAGATGTTGCGCTTAGGTTTAATGTAAATAAGGATGACTACGAGCCGCTTGACATTAAGCAGAGTATTCATGATGCATTGAAGAATCATACGGAGTATGGTGCTGATATTAAAAAACCTTGCGTTACAGTAACATATAAGAAAAATGGATCTGCCGAGTATCATGTTGATCTGGTTACGTATTCGTATGCCGAAAAGGATGACCATAACAGTCAGATGTATATAGCGCTGGGGAAGGAGAGCAGTAGCGAGGATGAGCTCGTTTGGGAGAAGGCAGATCCTATCGGATTAGTTGACTACATCAACGACAAAATCTCAGATACTACAAACCGGAAGCAATTCAGAAGAGTGGTTAAGTACTTAAAAAGATGGAAACATCTAAAGTTTTTAAGTAATGGGCACGGAGAGCCGCCAAGCATAGGAATTACTTTGATTGCGGTAGATACTTTTGATCCAGCAGATAATGATGACCTTCAAGCGCTGCTTAATACCGTTAAGATTATTCAATCTCAATTTTCTTATAAGGAATATGATTATGATAATAAAAGACATCTGTATCAGATTTCTTATTCGTTACCATGGAGCCTGCAATTTGAAGCGGGTCACAATGTGTTTGAGAAAATGAGCATTAAGCAGATGACAACATTCAAGGAAAAGATTGATAAGCTCGTTGATGACTTGCAAATAGTTAAGGATGAACCGGATTTAGTGAAGCAGTGTATAAAGCTGCGTCAAATCTTTGGAGATGATTTTAATGTTCCAGCAGCGAAAGATGTTTCAAAAACCCAGCTAAACTATATTCCTAAATCTACTGCATCAGGAGACTACTGATTGATGGATTTCACATATATTAAGGAAGCTCTACTCGATGAATGTTACATTGATAATATCGTCTGTAGAGGTGAGAGTCAGTACGCGGAGATAGATTACGAGCTTGTTATCCGATGTGATCTGATTACAAACGTTGCAATTGTTCCAATAATAGTAGGAATACCGTTTGAATGGGAAACAAAGCTATTTGATTTTTATGTGCGTGATTATAATTCATTCCCATTTATTCCCCATGTTGAAAGATATGGGAAAATGTGTTTGTACGATATGGAAGGAGTGTTGATAGATGATCAGTTTATCGGGTTATTAAAACAGTGTTTTCGCAGAGCCGCAGAAGTATTGTCAGATGGAATCTCTGGGAACAATCATAAGGACTTTATAAATGAGTTTAATGCGTATTGGTTGAGACTTCCTAATTGCGGAAGTGTTATGTTTGCAGTCCCTAAAGAGAAAACCTGTAGTCGACTATATTATAGCTATAACAAAAGGAATAGGGTAAACAGTGAAATTGATGCATATGCAGAATTGCTTGGAACGAGAGTGCTGAAGGATTGGGGTATTTCCGGTTCTTTACATAGAGGATGTTTTATTTTCGTGAATCCGAGAGAGTATATATATCCGCCAGATCCAAGATGTGCGGACTTAAGAGAGTATGTAAATCTGTTGCTAAAATATGTTGATGCACATGATTTAAGGGGCTTGTTTAAAAATGATGATAAGCCTTTTATCATTTTTGAAATAAGGCAGCCTGATGGCAATTCCTCTTTTGTTAGCATTTTTACGAAGCACGGCCATGTATCGGAGAATGGAGGATGTTTTCAATTTGAAAAAGATGCAGTATTATACCCTTTAAATGTTCGAAGAATCGATAAGTCGTATTTGATGAGCCGAGTAGATACTGATGACAATCCGTTGCAAGAATTGAGAACTCTTATTGTAGGTGCTGGATCAATAGGTGGATATCTTGCCAACTTTCTTGCTAAAACAGGATGTGAGAATATAACTCTTGTAGATAATCAGATCTTTGCAGAAGAAAACATATATCGACATGTCTTGGATAAAAGCTGTGTTGGGCATTACAAAGTAGATGCTTTAGCAAAGAAAATAAAGGCAGAAACTCCTTCGATATCAATTAATACACGTGCGGATTATATTGAAAACACTGTTCAGGAAGGAAGTGTGGATTTTGCAGATTACGATGTAATTTTTTCCGTTACAGGGAATCATAATATCAACAGATGGATCAATAAATGTGTTATGCAGTGTGATATTAAAACTCCTGTAATCTATGCATGGAATGAGCCTCTTGATATTGGATATCATACGGCCATAGTACGTGCAGATAGAACCGGCACGTTTGATGATTTGTTTGCGAGAGATGATGAAACAAACACGCTATATGATTTAACGGCATTCTGCGCACGAGACCAACAACTAACACGCAAAATGGCTGGTTGTGGCGGAAGCTTCATTCCTTATGGATCTGAAATATCTATTCAGTCAGCAACTGCAGCGATAGACTTGCTTAAACGCTATTATACTGGACGGAATACTACGAACGAGATCGTCTCTTATAAAGGAGAAGGGTACTATTTCAGAAAGGCAGGCCTCAGAACAACGTCGGCGTATGAGTTGCAAAAAGAGTGTATATGTCGACAGAGAATTGTGGATTTAATATGAGAAGCATTGTTTTTGATGATCATGATTACATGATAGAAATAGATAGTCAAATAATTGATCGGATATTTGAATATAGGCAGACTGATAAATACCACATGGAAGCTGGTGGCGTTCTAATAGGAAGGGAACTGAAATCAACCGGAAACCTAATCATTGAAGAAATGACTGAACCACAGTTTTTAGATAAACAGTCTCGTTTTAGATTTGAAAGAAAGGACCCGGCACACAAGGAATACTTTGAAGAATTATACTTAAAAGCAGATAAAACGTATGGATACTTTGGAGAATGGCATACTCATCCGGAGTCCATCCCAGATTATTCGGCTACAGATAAGAGAAATTGGATAAAGCTATACCAAGAGCTGCCTCAAAAGCACACGCTATACTTTATTATTGCAGGTATTGATTCAGTTGGAGTCTGGAAAATTGAACGATCATTTTCCAAGCAACCTGTCGAGGTCTTTCGCTCAAATTGGAACCACTTATTGTCGGAGGTACAGTGCCGTGAAGAGTAAAAAGCGAGAACTGCTACAAATAGTAGTCCTTCTTACAGCAGCGTTGATACCATACTTTGTTGACTTTTCATTCTATATGAAGAAGGCAATTAAAGCTGGGGTAGATATTGAATTTAAAGAATTTCTGATTCTTGACTTAGGAAAGTATGCAATCAGCGCAGCATTAATCCTGTTAATACTCTTTTTTGTAATTAGAAAAAGTAATAGAGAGAGCGTTTTTAATGAGGCAGGTAATGAATACTACAACTACTCGTATGGATGGTATTGGTTTTGTAGCAAGATACTTGGATATCAGAAATGCAGTTTGATTAGAGTACCTATTTCTATGCAGTACAAGCTACTGATTAATCAGGTATTCCATGAATACGTCTTTGGAAGTGAAAACGCATATACACATATTGATAATGAGAACATCACAATAACCGCAAGGAATGGAAGTAGGGACACAGTTAACTTGGTTTTGGCAGATACATATCCTATATCAGAGAAATTACTACCAGGCGTTGTTTCTGATTTCAAAACTATAATGATTACTAGAGAGAATACAGGCGATGGACGTAGATATATAAGTGAAGCTTTCTGCAATCAGGTTCAAGCCAAGGTATATCAGCTAGTTCAGTCTGGTTGCAATACAATAAATGTGTTTCCGACAACAAATGTAGTTCATAACATCAGAATAGTGAGAAACGCTTTCATGAAAGGTGGACGTGGCGATATCAAACACTTATATGTGTTTGATCAGCCAAATGCTTCAGATGGAGACTGGAGGTTTTCGGATAAAGGGACAAAGATAAGATAAACAACAGTTTTCATGCGCTCTATTTGGTTTGTTAATTCTACGCAATATACTCTTTCGTGAATGTTTGGAACGCGGCATTATAGAGTACATCTCCTTATCGACTATGCAAGAGAATCTGATAAGAATCAAGGATGACGGAAATAAAGGATAGAATACGAAAGCGCAGATACTCTCTAATCAAGAGAATGAGCCTTTTTTGTAGTTTTTTGCAAATGTCAAGCCTTTGCGCAATTCTACATGCTGTAGTTGGAGAGAGGCGCACTTACTATATAGTGTGCCAAAAGGCTGCGTTTCGGTATATCTAGCGCATTTTTTTTACTAAAAAACCACAAAAAAGAACAAAATTTCCGAAAATATGTTCTTTTGCTATTGATTCATATTACTGAATGCTGTATTCTACAATACTCGCTATAGAGTGAAGGGATATAAACCTCCTTCGATGCACCTTGAAAATTGAATATACAGTCAGTCAGGTACCTTCTCTGGGATATGCGGCTAACACCCGTGAGCATGCAGGATCGGGGCGCCATGACCTCACCTAGTGAGCGAGCGATAACCACCATGGATCCAAAAGGAAGATGGCAACTTCAATGTGCAATGACCATCCCAGGGGACAATGATACTTCCGTCCAGCCACAGACATCGCAATGGGGGCGGCCGCAGGAGAACCCTGCGGGGGCGTAACGGCCCATGAGGGGGTAACGCAATCTCCCGCCTGATCGATTCCCGACGGATCCGGGGTGTTGAGAACAAATATGATCGCGTTTTATAACCAGGCACGCATCGAGTGCGCTCGATGGAACTGAGACCAAAAATAAATATGGTGCCTGGTCCTACATTTAGCAGAGTTGCGTTTGTGATGATTCATGGCGCAATATTCGGGCCCGCTACCCGGGCGTACTGTGTCTATATTGACAAGTAAGCACTCGCGGAAAGAGGCTGTAATGAGACTTTCAAGGGGGTAGTCTACCCTAAAGGCAGAATGTAGGAAGAACGCGGTTATTGTTCTTCAGAAACACGCCGGCTGTTTGGGATCGATCAGATGCTATGTCTGCATGACTGACTGTATATTCTGAGCCGACTTGCTTAGATCAGAGGTGATAAAGCAGGTTGGCTTTTTAAATTGGGGCTATTTTGCCTATACAATCAATTACATATATATAGAAGGACATTTACTATTAATGGGTATCAAAAACTCTGGTGTAGACCAGAGAAATATCAAAAAAACACCCCGAGAATGTGGCACTTTAACGTGCCTATAGCAAAACTATATAAGATAGATCCAGAGGAGCTAGTTAGGAGCGTTATAGAGGATTAGATTAAAACACAATAAGTAGCTGTACATGCCGGTGTTTACCGAATTGGTGACACCAGTTTTATATTGCCCGGGATCACCGGAGAAAGGAGGCATGGTCATGCCGAGACTGAGTAAAAAGTACAAGCAGGAATGGCAGTTCTTCTTGGATGACCGCAATCGGATGAAGTACAACGAACTCTGTAAAAAGTGTGAGAGGGAATGTAAGCAGAGCTTCAGAGCTATCATCATCGATTGTCCATTTGAGAGAAAGAACAGGAAAAAGAAGAAATGAGGTGAAAACTAATGGCAGAAAACTACAACTTAATAAGAGCACCGCTTGAGATGTACACCGCCGCGGATGTCGAGCCGAAAGAAGTGAAGTGGCTCTGGTATCCGTATATCCCGTTTGGAAAGGTGACCTTGATTCAAGGAGACTCCGGCGACGGCAAGAGCACCTTCGCTCTCAATCTCGCAGCTTTCCTTACTAGGGGAGATACACTCCCGTTCACGGGAGTGTCACATGGACCAATGAGGGTGATATATCTCAATGCGGAGGATGACGCAGACGACACTGTAGTACCGCGCTTCATGAAAGCGAATGGTGAACGGAGCCGTCTGTTTTTTATTTCCGAGGAGAAGCAGCGGCTGAACTTTTCCGACGACAGGATCCGCGAAGCAATCGTGAGTACGGGAGCAAAAGCATGCATCCTCGATCCGCTTGCATCATATCTCGGTGCAGATGTCTCGATGAATCTCGCCAATGAGGTGAGGCCGCGCTTTGAGTCATTGATTGAAGTCGCGAGAGAAACCGGCTGCGCGATAATAGTCGTCATTCATATGAACAAAGCTGAGGGGATGAATGCAAAGTACAGAGCGAGCGGATCGGGCGATATTGTCGCAGCAGCAAGAAGCGTGGTGGTCATCGGAAGACCAAGGGACGATGAAGATCCTGATCACAGAGTCATGGCGCATAGCAAGTCGAACCTTGCGCCACTTGGATTATCTATCCTCTTCTCGGTCAGTGATGGAGTCGTGGAGTTCATCGACACAGTCGACATCACGGCCGATCAGCTTGTTGGTGCATATGGAGCCACGAAGGCGAGGGAGACCAAGCAAGCTGTCGCAAGGCGTGAGCTCCTCGACATACTCTCTAGAGGACCACTACCCCAGAAGGAGGTTATGGCGAGGATGAGTGAGCTGGGCATCAGCCAGCGTACTTGCGAATTGGCCAAGGGCACGCTGCCGATAGAAAGTGTCCGCGAGGGCGGATGTTTTGTATGGCGACTTGCCAGCTGGCCAAAAGGCAACAACGCAACAATGCAGGTTGATATCCCATTTTAGATTAATTTGCATTGCAAGTGTTGCCGCAGGGAGTCCAGAGGGAACATCTGGCCCACGTATCTTGCTTGCAAGGTGTAGTGGGTTACACTGCATCGGATGCAGACAGGCTCCGTAATATGCTCCTCGCTCGAAGAGGAGCATATTCGGTGCATGTCTTTCCGCAGTGGCGATCATCGTTTTTGAAAAGATCGCTGCGAGGACTAATGCATCCGGGGCAGTGTATTTTTGTTCTCTCGCACAGCAATTATCTAACGGAAACTCTGCAGTCAGTATCGCAAAAGGGTATCTATGTGCATTGTTGCGGTGTTGATCTGCGGAAGAAAGGAGAACATTTTATGGCAAATTTTGCAATATTACGAATCGAAAAAAGGAAGCTTGGGAGCGTGACGCCGATCAATAATCACCATGAAAGGCTGAAAGAAAAGTATAAAAGCAACGAAGATATTGATCCGGAGAGAACGCATCTCAACTATCATCTTGTCGAACCTGATGGCAAATACAGACAAAAAGTTTTGGCAAGGATCGAAGAAGTCGGGGCTAAAAGAAGAAAGGATAGCGTGGTGATGCAGGATGTTTTGATCACTGCTTCGCCCGATTGGATCGATGCAAAGCCGTATGAAGAGCAGGTCGAATACTTTGATCACGCTTTCGATTTCATCGCAAACCGCTACGGCAGAGACAACATTTTATCTGCTGTCGTTCACATGGATGAGGCTCATCCTCATATGCATCTGGTGTTTGTACCAATCACGCCTGACGGAAAACTCTCATCAAAAACTTTGATGGGTGGACCGAAAGGGATGGAAAAACTGCAGGATGATTTCCATGAACACATGGTACAAAAGTATCCGGATCTCACGCGTGGGATCCCAAAGAAGATCACTAAGCGGAGACATATTTCACCACAAATGTATAAGCAGGCGGCTGCATTGTACGAGCACTATGATCAGATTCTCGGAGCTATAAATGCAATTGGCATGCTTGGAAATGCGAAGGCAAAGGAAGAAGCGGTCGAACTTCTCGGCCGCTATGCTCCGGAACTCGCAACAGTGAAAGAACAGCTTGCTTCTACTGAGAAATATATCGAGTCACTTGAAAGCAGACTGAGTTACAACGAGGCTGTGATCAGGTCAAAGAATAATGAACTCAATGATAAAGAGATGGCGTTATTCGAAGAAAGATCCAAGGTTAATCAGCTGGAGTATAAGCAGAAGATGCTTGTGGATCTGCTGAATAGAATCCCACCAGAGATGCGTAATGAGTTGCTTAAAGGCAAGAAAAAGGAGCGTGATGCAAGGTGAAATCAATACAGATAAAACCTTCTCTGTTCTTCAAACTATATGACTATTTCATATATGGCACTATCGAATACCATGATGATATCCGTAGTGAATTGAAGGAGAAAATGGAGAAGATGCAGCTTCGAAAACTATATACAGACAGCATAAAAGCACCGACCGAAGAAGAGCGCGAGGCAGCGAAGGCAGAATACCTGGCGATGGTCGGCAAATGTAGGGCAAACACGGTAGTTAACTTATATGATTGACGGAGGTGTGTGACACCTCCGTTAGCACCCAGTGAGAAGAAAGACTTATTATTATGAGTATTGGAAAGACGGTGTTGGCACAGAAGACCTTGATATTGTTTTGCAGGGAGCATGGCTGCACCGATATGAAATTCATTGGGATAGATTGTGTGTCTGCTGTAGATCCGAATGGAAAGCAACATCTGCTTGGTGTAAATCTAGATGGGAACGTGATTACTTTTGATAATGCGGAGATAATTGACCAGTAGTCAAATTGCATAATCTTGACGGTATTTCTGTGATATCATAGAAATACCTAATACATTTATAGTAGCCAAGGAGTCTTAAAATGTCTGAAAACAAGGAAAAAGAAATAATTGTGGACATTGGGGATCAGAGTGCTAACCAGGACACGGAGAATACTAGAGATAACTCATCAACTGATGAACTGAAGCAACAGGCAGGAGAACTTCTTAAAGCAGCTGGGGGATTAGCAGGATCACTTGGTAAATTTGCTGTTAAGAAAGGATCTCAACTAAAAGAAAAGCTCGAGGACGAAGAATTTCAAGGAAAAATCAATAATAATATCAAGGCGGTTACGGATAAGATAGACGATTATGTATCTTCGGACTCGGCGAAAAACAGAAAAACAGTAAGTGTAAAGGGGGTAATCGAAGAATCAAAGGTCGAGCAGCCTCAGGCCATTAAACAAACATCAAAACCGAAAGAGGTTAAGAGTAATGAAATAGAGACCTCGTTTGAGGTAGAAGGGAATGAGACTGTTAACTTTGAAACCAAGAAAGCGCCTAAAGGTATTGCAAAGGCCATCGAACAAGGAAAGGCAGAAAGAAAAGCAGCAAAAGAAAAGAAAAAAGCTGAAAAAGAAAGAAAAAGAAAAGAGGAACAAAAGAGGAGCCTTATTCTTGGAGGACTGGGGTTTGTCTTATGCATGATAATGCTGGCTGTAATGGGCCATGGCGGGAATGGACATGAAGGTCAGGTCCACGCACCACTTTCATCGACAGATGCATATGACCTGAATTATGAAGATGTTATAAAACAGTTTGAAGATGCCGGCTTTACTAATGTGGAAACAATGAAAATGGAAGACCTCGTTATCGGTTGGCTGTCGAGCGATGGGGGCGTCGATAAGATTACAATTGATGGAGACGAGGAGTATTCTACAAGTTCGTGGTATGATCCAAACGCAAAAGTATTGGTCTATTATCACACTTATCCACCAGAAGCAACTGAGGAGCCTGAGCCTGAGGCAGTAAAGGAAGAAGCATCATCAGAAGACAAAAGCAAACTTCAAGCCTTTGTCGGTGAGACTGTTGCTGTGGCAGATTCAGAAATCAAGGCTCTAGGGTACGAGCCTAAATACTTAGCTCTTAACAACGGCGCAGACATGACAAGTGACATCGAATACAGTGACAATAAAGATGCCTGGAAAATCAAATCTTTGGGTGAATTTGATGCGTCAGCAAAGACAGTTTCCTATATGGTCGCCACAAAGGAAATAGAAGAAATAGTAGAGAAAAAAGAGTCTGCACAGTCAAAGCTGTCGAATAACGAAGCAAGGGATATTGCTTATAAATGGATAAACAATAACTGGTCAAGCTCCTTCAGAATGAAAGACATACCACAATATTCAATTGTGGATGGAAAAATAGCGATATGGAGCCTGTGCACATTCAAAGATAATTCTGGCAACAAGTATGAGGGTGAAGTTATAGCTTATGTTAATCCGGATACCAAGGGAGTGGATTTAGTGGAAATCAGACATCCGAACCTTGGAATAGTATGGAGTTATGGAGAATAGCATGAAGAAGTATTTGGTTGTAATATTATCAGCTTTAATGATTTTTTCATTGACGGCTTGCTTCGGCTCTGACTCAGGTGACGTCGATCAAGCACAAGATGAAGTAGAGGAAATTGTAGAGGATGAAGAGCCAGCACCGGAAGAACCAGAAGTGGTTGTGGAACCGATGATTGACCAGATTGATGGTCTGTCGATGATAAGATCCTATTTTTTGAGCATAAATGAGAATCAGACTTGTAGTGAACTGGAGGAAATTGCTGAGTCCTGCGGGTTCAATGTTAGCACACAATATTCAGGCAGCGAGCTTGAAGTCATTGGAGATGGCGAAGTTGTCACTGTTGAGTTTAGGGACGACCATGTTTATGAAGCATGGATAAAACTATCAACTAACAAATGGAATGTCCAGTTCTCGCCATACGGAAAAGCAATAAAGGACGGAGAGATGATAGACGTTCAATTCTACGAAGTATGCTTCGGCAACACTCTTGATGATAGAAACAAGAGGTTCGACCTGGATCAAGGAAAAGAAGCATTTGAGTATGCTGATTCACTTGATCCAATCAGCTAAATAAGCAGAAAAATACATAAAGCAAACATCGAGGCCCTAATGAGAAGAAGTCTTTCTGCAAATAAGAGAAAAAGAAAGCTCATAAAATCTATATTCGCGATACTGGCTATTATCGTAGTAACCGTTCTGGTAGCCCAACGGGCAAACGGCAGTAAGAATAATGATTTAGTAAATCTTTCGTATAACGGCGAGATAGCCATTGAGTTAAATAACAATGTTCCGCCATTTAACACAGCCGACTTGAAAAAGGCGCAGAAAGGTTACGAGTCATATAGTAAGTTGGACACACTCGGGAGATGCGGAGTAGCGGAAGCAAGCGTTTGCCTTGATACAATGCCTGACGATGGGGAGAAGAGAACTAGTCTGGGATCCATAAATCCAAGTGGTTGGCAAAGCATTAATTTTTGGTGTAGATGCCATCTTATTGGGTGGCAACTGACAGCTGAGAATGCTAATGAGAAAAATCTTATTACAGGAACTACGCGAATGAATATGTCAGGCATGCTTCCGTATGAAAACTGTATTGCAAACTATCTCGAGGAGCATCCAGACGATCATGTTTTGTACAGAGTCGAACCGCTTTTTGATGGGGACAATCTAATCGCGAGTGGAGTGTGTCTTCAGGCTGAGTCAGTTGAGGATAAAGGTAAGGGCGTATGCTTCAATGTGTATGTGTTCAATTATCAGCCAGGTTTCATAATCAATTATAATAACGGGATGGTATTTGATGATCCGGAGCACCAAACAGTTATCACGCTCTCTGATAAAAAAGCAAAATACACCGGAGAGCCTATCAAGATAGATGAGGCAAATATTGATGGCAGTAGTGGCTCTACAAATTATATTTATTACACAGATATAAATGCCAAAATCAAGACCACGGAGAAAGAGGGAGCGCTTGACAGGGGAAGTGCTCCGACAAATAGAGGCACATATTATGTGAGAGCAGTTGTCAGTGGAGACAATTGGTTCCCGACAGCAGTAAGCAATATTGCAAAATTAGAAATAAATTAGAACTGGTACATATATGAAGAACGTTGAGGTCACACATAGTTACAAAGCTATATATAGAGAGAACCAAGGTTATTACACTATTTCTTTCCCAGAATTAGATGTTGATGCAATAGGTTTTAAAAGTTTAGCTGATAGCAAGTCGTTTGCTAGAGATCTACTTGCGGAAATACTGATTGATCGCGAAAGAGGAGAAGCCAGACTTATATCTCAACAGCCTATTGTGGATGAATCGATGGATGGAGGGATATCTGAAAGTGTTGAAATAAATATTGATTCTTATAAAGAGAAATTCTCAAGCTTTGAAAATCGCACCTTCAAGCGTGATGAAATATCAACAGAGAATGAAATAAGTCAAGAAAAAACATTAACGGCACACGCAACAGGGAAGTTATCATTATTGGATAAGGTAAGTAAACGTATGGTGGTAGTAACCGCCGCAGCAGTGATAGTATGCCTCATAGCGTGTATCTCTATCATAAATGGTATAAATGAGCGCAATTGGGAAAACGAGATTCAGGAGACAATCCAGGTAAGCCGGAATCATATTTCATCACAAGAATACGAACAGGGATATAGATCTCTGGATAGCTTAAGAGATAATCCTGAAACAGGGGATTACGCAGTCGAAATAGAAAGTTTATATGATTATGCACTGTTAAAAGACAGCCGGGAGAACAGCGGTGGACTAACAATTGAAGAGCAGTACGAGTGTTCTCAGAAAATGATGTTTGAAACAGATGATGAGTTATACCAAGATGCAGCGAACCTAGCAGCTGAGATAAAGAATGAATATGATGAAGAGCAGAGGAGAAAAGCAGAAGAGGAAGCAAAACAGGCAGTAAAGGAAGAGGCTGAAGAAGCAAAGGAAAGAAAAGCATACTTAGAAAAGCTGTCAACAACAATTCCGTTCGAAGGAATGGAAGAAGAGTTTATTGATTGCACCGCTTGCGGCGCACATTCCGAAGAGACGATTGGACAAGAACTATATTCCGGAACGTTTAACTTATATAGGTGGTATATAGATGACGAGCAGGTTATGGAAGTCTACTGCAAGAATGGAGAAGTCGATTTCGCAGATATTCCCGTATTTAACGATGGTTCAATAAGCGATTATTGGACAGATGATCGGAAGCCACTTTTCGAAAGTAAAAAAAAGACACCAAAATTCTATTCGCCTGAATCAAATCATGATGAGGATTTGGATAAATATCTTACAGGAAAAGCGTATGCAGACGACAAACTCGATGAGTATAGGAAAGAGTTAGGCGTAAAATACTCTTCTCTGACTAGTGATGAAATAGACAATGTTGCTTGGGTGAAAGCATTTAATGCCTGGTTGAATATGCACTCGCCGAAGCAGAAAGAACCTGTTATCAACGCAAACTAAAGGTGTGACGAGGCAGCTATGGATAATTCAAAATATGTATTTCATGCATCAATAGAAAAAAACACAGATGGTTTGTATGATGTATATTTCCCGATTCTCAAGAGTGGTGGATGTGGATTCCGAGATTTGGAAAGTACAATTGATTTCGCATGTGAACTATTATCTGAAATACTTCTCGATTTTGATTCGGAGAAGGCTGAAGAATTGCAAAAAGAGGATAAAAGAACACTCTCTGGTCAGGATAATCTTTACGTTATTACGGCTGATATTAAGCTATACTCGACACGCTTAAAACAAGATTTGAAAAAAGACTATAGTTCGAATCATTCTTCTATGCAAGAAAATGAGGAAAAAGCTGCTGAGCCACCTGCGCATAGAATGGATATGGTTAGCAGTAGTAAATCAAATAAGAGTATATCAAAAGACTCAAAGACGAAAAAGCGTAGACTCCTTATCATAGCAACAGTGATAGTATGCCTCATAGCGTGTATCTCTATCATAAATGGTATAAATGAGCGCAATTGGGAAAACGAGATTCAGGAGACAATCCAGATAAGCCGGAATCATATTTCATCACAAGAATACGAACAGGGATATAGATCTCTGGATAGCTTAAGAGATAATCCTGAAACAGGGGATTACGCAGTCGAAATAGAAAGTTTATATGATTATGCACTGTTAAAAGACAGCCGGGAGAACAGCGGTGGACTAACAATTGAAGAGCAGTACGAGTGTTCTCAGAAAATGATGTTTGAAACAGATGATGAGTTATACCAAGATGCAGCGAACCTAGCAGCTGAGATAAAGAATGAATATGATGAAGAGCAGAGGAGAAAAGCAGAAGAGGAAGCAAAACAGGCAGTAAAGGAAGAGGCTGAAGAAGCAAAGGAAAGAAAAGCATACTTAGAAAAGCTGTCAACAACAATTCCGTTCGAAGGAATGGAATCAAAATATATAGACTGCACAATGTGTGGCGCGCATAACTACGAGGAAAATAAACTAAGCGGAATGTATATAGATTATGACATTCTATGCTATTGGCAGACGGAAACAGAGAACTGGTTTAGAGTTTATATCAAAGATGATGAGGTAGTTGAGGTTGAAGAATTGAGGCAGCAACATAACTATTGGGATAATGATGGATTTCCAATAGTAGAAGAATTAAAAAAAGTCAAAAAAGAAATAATAGATGAATACGGTTCTGATAGGGACTCTGGCGTCGACTCATATTGGACCGGAAAAGAGTACGCTGATAAGTATGCTGATAAATTTAGCAAAGCTTTAAAAGAGAAAAAAGAGTATTCGGCATCAAATGGAGAAGACCTTAAAACAATTGGGTGGATACATGCATATGATTATTGGTTGAAAAATCAAAAGGTCAAATTCTACGATGTTCAAGATTATTATGATGCTATTAGTGATTCTGAAAACTAAAGAGGCTTATTATGACTAAACAATTCAAAGGTGATAATGATAGACAATATTATATCGACAAAATCAGAGACTTCTATAAAACTGTTGATAGGTATGACATGAGGGCGAAGGCTAGAAAAATAGAGCATTTGCTCATAATGATTTTTGACAGAGAGGATAGTAATCCAAGCCAAAAGAAGAAGACCAGTCGATTGATACGGACATATCTTCCTACGATAACAAAAGCCATGGCTCGCTATGTTGAAATGCAGAAAGGAGATCTGCAGGGTGAAGGTAGAGATCAAATGCAGAAAAGCATAAATGAACTATTGAATCTCTCGGTTCAGGCTTTTGCTGAAATACAGGACAAAATGTATTCAGATGATGTGATTGATACTAGCGTAGACGTTAAGGTCTTAAAAACTCTAATGCAACAGGAAGGCTTGGTGGGTGATTCGGATTTTGAAATAGAGTCAGTTGAGTAGGTAAGCGTTATGAGTGAACCCCGTATTTTTACAATAAAAACAGATGTAAACGGAAGACCAATAAGCCTTACAAAAAGAGACTGCAAGTTCATGGCTGCGCGGGCAAAAGGTATGGGAGATGAATACTATTCATTAGCCAAGTCAAAGATTAGAAAGTCGGTAGAGCTATATTCCGATGTGGAGGCTACAAGAGTCGCATTAATGGGGCTGTCAAGTGAGATCCTTCTTAAGTCAATTCTCTACGATAAGAAGATTGCACTAAAAGCTAGTGGTACTCGCTCCTTGATCAAAGAGCACAATCTATTTAGACTATACAATCTGCTTCCCTCTAAAATACAGCAAGCGATTGTTGTACGAGCTGAAATAATTAACGAACTTAAACCTTCTGAATTCAAAGATATATTAAACAATATCAGTAACGCATTTACCGTTCAGAGATATTGTTACGAACTATTCGAGGTGGAAAGACTATATTCCTCAATGGAGATGATAGCTGACATCATAAAAGAAATATCAGATATGTATTGGTGTGAAAGTGACTTGAGATACTGGAACCTTTCTTCGTACAGATCCGAGTTAAAGAGTAGACTAGTAAGTCGTTGATAGAGGCTTCTGCTGAAATGAAAGACTGATGAACTGCATCAACGTCTACGAGGCAGAGATTGTTAGTATAATATATGGGCAGTCAAAGCTGACTGCTTTTTTATTTTCTATTTCTCTTGGCAAGCTTGGTTCCACAATCATTTTGCTATAAAACAATAGTACATCGAATGAAGGCATCAGGGCAGCTGTGATGGCTGCCTTTTATGATGCCCGGAAAAGAAAGGAAAAGAAAAATGGCAGAGGAAAGTATTATTTGTGAAATTATAAAGTGCATTCTGCGCCGACCAGCGGTCGGTGATGCGTTTGCCAGCGGCCGCCCGGCGTTACTGAACGGCCGCCAACACTTACAATAACTTTTACGTATGCACGGTAAGATGAATTTGCCATCATGCGGTAAGGAGTTTTTTCTCCAGCCGGTAAGCAGATTTTTCTTCGTGCGGTAGGCAGAATTTTCTCTGCACGGTAAGCGCTTTTTTCTCAGTGCGGT
>Ga0256405_10003499_pt1 | contig 32162 bp, 23 predicted proteins | sample RumenRJG_02DNA_FD_189096 | JGI IMG/M metagenome (GOLD analysis project Ga0256405, IMG submission 189096) | Bovine rumen microbial communities from Lethbridge, Alberta, Canada - RJG_02 | ecosystem: Host-associated > Mammals > Digestive system > Stomach > Rumen | place: Canada: Alberta...
TCCCCGGTGTACACATTCGACGGAGGCATAGTAGGACTTGAGGTCAATACAGATATAAGTCCTGTCCATAGCCATCACCTCTGCAGTGCCTTTCCGATCTCTTCACAGTATGCCTGCAGGCGTTTCTGCCGGCGCTTGCTCATGGTGCGGAAGAGCGCAGTATCGATCGTTTCAGAAAATTTGCATTTCTGGCACTTCACCTGAAGGTAATAGTGATCCTGTCCGAATACATTCAGGAGAAAGAAACCGCAGTTCGGGCACCGGATGGTCCGGATCGGCATGGCCCCGGCCCCTTCTCTGGATGCTGTAAGCTTTGCCTGCACATCAGAACCGGCTGCCACATGTCGTTCAACTGCTGCTCGCATGGGTCTCACCTCCATAGTGAAGACCGGCATGCAGATATTCCTCAATGGGTCTGCAGTCAAACAGATCCAGTTCTTTCAGGCGGTTGAAAAACGCCGTGTAGGAAACTCCCAGCGTGTCTGCCATCTTCTGTATTAATATCTTCTGATCCTGGGCGAGAATGTTGTTCTCGTACAGGATAACCTTCATGGACTGGTTGTGCCGCTTCAGGACCCGCGCTACCAGGAATCTTGGCATCAGCAGACAGGCTGCGGCACGATTGGTAAAATACTCGTTCAGCGAAAGCATATCCTTCAGCAGTTCCGGAGTGTACGTTGCCTCCGGATCATATTCGCTGTGGAATGCCGCCATCGGACTCGTCTGAAGTGGGATATGACGGTCCAGGACATCATGTGCGCCCTCATGGGCGATGGTGAAGCGCTTCCTGGCGCTTTCTTTCGGACCAAGCAGGAACTTTTCGATAACTGCTGTCCGGGGCGGGAAGGTGATTTCCTCCACCTTTCCATTTCTGCGGACCATTAACGGCCGCTTGCCATCTGACAGAAATCCGACCCTTCCGGGATCCGGCTCTGCAAATGTTTCATAGACGATTGGAACCCCCAGATATTCCCTGACAAAGGCTTCAATATCTACGCACATCACATTCGTATAGTGCTTGCTCTTGAAGAAGTCCTTGATCATGGCTTCACAGAGGTCTTCGATCTCGTCGTTCGAAGTGAATCTCTTCACCGGAACACCTCCTGTCAAGCCATCACGTACCAGGCGTGACCAGCTCTGTAAATGTATTTTTCCGCACTACCGATATATACCGTGTAGCGAATTCCTTCGTATTCTCCATCGAGGGAAGCACAGGAGTGTATGACTCTGTCTATGTTCCAGACTCGTCCATCATGCCAGGTAATCCTGACCGGCAAAATCTCGCCGCTGTCCAGCCGTTCGCTGTCCACCTGAACATAAACTTTCTTCAATTCTTACCCTCACATTTCCGTCAAAGCTCCTTAATGACGTGTTTAGCCACGCCCTGAATCACAAGCTCGTTGACTAATATCACCTTCCCGGGGTACACCTTTTCATTAGCGTACTTCAGGATTACCTTATTGCTCTTCTTGTCGATGCCTCCGTAGATCTTCAGTGTGTTCTCGTTGTTCTCATCCAGAGCCACAACGATATCCCCGATTTCACATTCCGGCTGCTTCCGGATGAGGACCAGATTACCTTCCTCAATATCGGCATCCACCATGGAATCACCGACAGCGCGAAGCAGGTAAAACTGACCTTTTCCGAAAATGGCTTCCGGGAGGCTGACGTACATCTCAACGTGTTCTTCCTCGGTTTCCGGATCTCCGCATCGGATACTTCCGACGAGAGGAGCGGAGAAATAGCCGGTCTTGGTCTTGCTGATCTTCGGAAGATTCGTGATCACGCCATCCTGATAGGAAAGAAGGCCCTGCTTGTCCATTTCAACCAGGTACTTATATCCGGTGGCGGGTGCCAGGCCCATTGCAGATGAGATCTCTCTGGTAGTGGGTGTAGAATGATTCTCCCTGTAATAGTCTCCGATATATTCGCTGATCCGCTGCATCAGTTCTGGATCTTTGCGTCTCATGGATTAAATCACCTCCGCTGATCATGTTTTTATCTATCGGAAGCAATACGCTTCCGCTGTGATCCCATGATAGCAAACATATGTTCGGATCGCAAGTGAAATTTTTGAAATTCAAAAAAGGTGTCGGCGTTTGCCGACACCTTAGAAAACAGTTATATCTATGCGTTTATGTTTTGTGCAGTTTGCTGCGGGATTTATTCCATGGCCTTCTTCACCAGTTCCCGATATCCCTTCACCACGTCTTTTGGCGCGGTAATCTTGATTTTGCCGCCCCACTGAAAGACCCAGCTGTAGAATGTGGGAGATGCGCAGACCATCACTTTTGTGGAAAAATGCTCTTCATCCCGGACTTGTACCTTGATATCCATTCCGAACTTGTCGATCACGCCTTTCATTACACTGTTGTCGCAGAAAAGGGTGACCTGCTGAGGTTCTTCGGTATCGTACATACGGAATACTTCCTTCGTGTAGATGCCGATATCAAAGTTCTCCGGCTCCGGCTGTGCGGCTTCGCGAAGAATCACGGGCTGCGTCAGGATGCGGTCCACGCGGAATGTGCTCATTCGTTCCTTTTCGTGATACCAGCCAACGAGGTAATAATAATCGCCGTTCCAGACCAGGGCGTACGGGCTCACAGTATAAGGATTGCCGTTATTTCGGAGAATCTGCCTTTTCCTGCCGTCAAAATCGGTATACAGAAACGAGATTCGCCGGCAACTATTGATGGCCTGATTGATGGCATCCACGATGTAATATCCCTTTTCATTACCGGACTTTACGCGTCCGGAAGGGTAAAGATGCCGTGTCAGAACCGATGCATTGCTCTCACTTGTCAGGGAAATGAGCTTTGCCACCAGGGTTTCGCTCTTTTTCTCTGTGATAAACTTGGATGATTCAACTGCGTCGATCAGCACCTTCAGCTCCGCCAGCTGGAATTTCCCTTCCTCCAGGAAATACTTGTTAGCGCGGGACCGTTTCACCTGTATCGGATAACCGGCATACGTCAGCAGCTCCACATCACTGGAGACCGTGGTCCGGTGCATGGTAATTCCATGCTCTTTTTCCATCAGCGCCCGGATCTCATTGGTGGTGAGAGGATGCTCCTCATCGGTATATTTTAAGAGAAGTTGATACATGTAAAGGATCCGAAGCCTGGTATCATTGTCACCAACCTTCTCGGAGATTTCCAAGCGAACTGCTGCCGTCTTTTTCTTTTCCTGGTCAGCAGTGATAACGGCAGCAATGGTTTCTGCGGCAAGTCTGGAACCAACCTCATTCGGATGTTTGCCGTCCTCTGCGTATAGCTCTATCTTTCCAGCTTGTTCATAAAACCGCTTTCCGACTTCGGCAATCAGCGCCTCGTTCTGGTCAGCGGCTTCATGGTACGCCTCAGAAAGCTGGGCTGCCATGACATCATACTCCAGTCCCATTTCCTCCAGCTTGTCGCAATCCTTCCTGTATGCCCAAGTAGCATACAGGATCGGAGTCGCCCCGGCCGCACGAATCTTCTCACAGAGAGATGAGACACTGTTCATAAAAGATTCCCTGGTTGTAATCGGTCCATTGCTCATTTCCTGCAGGATCACGTAATCCCAGGACTCCTTCTCAAGAGCCTCCAGCGTCTTTGCACCCATCTGTGTTTCCGGATTCAGCTGTTCCGCAAGTCTAGCGCCACCACGTGTATGGTGAACAACCTCCGCACAGGTAAGCTCCGCGAGCATGGAGGGCATATCATTATAAAATGTAAAACTATTTCCAAGCATCAGGATATGCATATGACAAGTCTCCCAATCTTTCGCCGCTTAGTTGTTTTTGAATGGGTCAAATCCTTTATATTCATTAAACCCACTTAATTTTGCATATGCCCAGATACGATCAAGCAATCCATTAGAATAGTTCTGAAACTCTCTCATAATTAGAGGGCTTCTTAATGCCTGACCTTTTGATATTTCGTCATTTCTACGCTCTATCTCGGCAAGATAGCTTCCACCAACGAGACTATCTTTTTTCTTTAGATTACATTTAGGACATGAGAGGACAAAATTCCATAGATTATCACTCTTTACAAAGGACCATGGAATGAAATGATCTACGTGGATGCTTTCACTTAATCTCTTCCCACAATAGAAACATCGATTCTGCTGAAATTCCATGAACAATATATCTCTATATAGGGATAAATCCTTCCTTTGTGGTGTTGCCAATTCGAGCTTTTCCAAAACACGAACTAGTGCATCATCGTCATTTACCTTTTCGAGGAAACGAGCCCAATGATAATAGTTTAGTTTCTCTATCTCCATCTTATATTTTGAAATGAAATCATATGACGCCTGCCCTAATACAATACCATCACCTTTTAAATCGAATCCGTATAGCTTTCCTTGAAAATCATTATATAGGGCACCGATCACGTTTCGCTTACATTCCTGAGTTACAATCCTAACGATTCTTGCACGTTCGGGCTCAATCAACGCTTGAAATGTAATACTACCTGAAAGCTCATGGTCCTCTACAGCTGCACTGATTATCTTTTCTATTTTTGAAAGATCTGATTTACCGTTGTAGGACATCTGCTTCAACTTGTATCGATTTACAAGATTCCAATAGTTTTCGGTAAATTTATAAAAGATCTTCTCGTATGAAAGCGGATATCCTAATCCTACACAGGTCAAATCATAGATTTGATCACAGATAGCTTTGATTAGTCCAAACTTGTACGTATTCGTCTTCCGGCAAGAATCTGAAAAAACATAGTTAAACAGTGACCAAAGCTCTTCTTCACTGACATCCGATCCAAGTAATTCTCCAGATTTCAAATTCCAGCCTGGCATATCTTTATTTCTCCTCTTGTAGCCCCTCGTAGTCTCACTTAGTCTTTTCAATTACCTATATTAAGGCAAATTCGCCCAATCCGCAACATTTTTCTTCACTTTCGGGCCTTTCTATGGTATAACACATTTAGAGGCGTATACGTTTATCTGCGCCATATCAGTTTGCAAGTCAATTTAGTTTCAAGGGATTCCCTGACAGGAGGATATATGAGTGTATCATACAAAAAACTGTTCAAACTATTAATAGACAAAGATATGAAGAAGAAAGATTTGCGAGAGCTTGCAGGTATTGGCAACAGTACTATGACTAAATTGGCTAATAACGAGAATGTTACTGTAGAAGTAATGGCTAAGATTTGCTCTGCACTCAATTGCAAACTGGACGACCTCATTGAAATCATTCCCGAAGAAGAGGAAATTTTGGAAGGGGATAATAAATAATGGCCAAATTCATAGGTTCCGATCTTCATACTGGAAACTGGGGTGAAGATTATTTCATAGAAAAGCTGATGGAGTATCTGGATGACACCTATGTCATATACAGAAACCGTCCTATTTTTGGTGCACAATTTGACGTAGCTTTATTTGCGCCAAGAGTGGGAATCATTATATTTGAGGTCAAAGCGTGGAAACCCGACACAATCAAATGTGTTAAAAACGGAGATTCCATTGTTATAAAAACGGTTAATCACGATACCGGAGAAGTAGGCGAAGCTGAAGAAAATCCCACTAATCAAGCTCGCGGTTATGTATACAAGATGCGTAATAAGATCCGTCAGAAGACAGGAAAAACGCCCCTGGTTTACAGCATGGTATGTTTTCCCAATCTCACAAAGTCTGATTATGACAAAAAGGGAATTGAGCCTGTTTGTGAAATTGAGGAAACTCTGCTAAAAGAAGATCTTGAATCAAGAGCCGCGATGATCACAAAGCTGAATAAAAGTGTTACGAACCACAGAGCTGCTGCAAGATATCTGACTCCTTTTACAGATAACCTGGTGTTCCGAGTACGACAGATTTTTGAAACAGATTTGAAACTGGAAGATCAGACGATCAAAAATACAGATCTTGTTGAGTATATGACGCCTCCCAGTAAGGAGGCCTACTCCATTGCGGCATATATTCCAAATGATCATAGTGCGCTGGAGAGCATAAAAGAGCTGGCTAGGCAGTATTCACTTGGCACAAAACTATTCGTGTTGGTGCCTGATAATACCATGCTAAAAACGCTACAAAATGAGATTCTCTCTGTAATTACGAGCAAAGGGCTGGCTGTAAATGGCCTTGATCTAGAAATTGATTTTACTGGAGACAAGAAGACAACAAAGATGACTGTGGGTGACAGTTTTAACATATTTAACTGCGCCGCCTATGTGATTCCAGATGCTGATCCTGCTTGGAAGCATTGTTCGTTGATCAATGGTGAGATTTCATCTATTGAAGCAGAGAAAATCTTAAGGGAGGCAGATCGACACACGAACTTCAACTTTGACCAGTATTTAGTAGAACATGCAAATATTGAAAAAAATGTGATTGTCCGTGCTGGTGCTGGTACAGGCAAAACACACACCATGATTTCAAGGATCGCCTATATCTGTTATAAGCAAAACTGCGCCATGAAGGAAATGGCCAGCCGCATTGTAATGATCACCTTTACTGATGATGCGGCAAACCAAATGGAAGAAAAGATAAAGCAGCATTTTAATAATTATTATCTCCTTACCGGGAACTCGGATTGTCTGGCCTTTATTAACATGATTGAAGGTATGCAGATAAGCACGATTCATTCTTATGCAAAGAAAATAATTACAGCGCTTGGAATGGAATTTGGATATGGAGAAGAACTCTCAGTTACTTCCGGAGATTATAAACTGAGACAAATTATATCTGAAACGGTAGATGCGTATATTGTCGAAAAACAATGGAAAAAGGGAGCCGACTATGTAAGAAAACTGGGGATGCCAATATATCAAATTAACAAAAGTATTTTTACCATGATTACGCGGCTACACAATCAGAGTGTAGATGTGGCAAGCCTTCGACCAGAAAACTTCGGTATAAGCATTTCCGAAGGTGGTGAAGACCTTCACGACCTGATAACAACAGTCGTACCTGTAATAGAAAAACAAGCTGAAGATTACTTTAGAAATGGAAATCGGCTTCATCTGAGCAATATGATGTCCATGCTGGATCAGTGTATTCGCAATAAGGAAAATGTACAACGGCTTTTGCGTATGCAAACAGGACGTCCGCAGTTCATGTTTGTAGATGAATTTCAGGATACGGATGATGTGCAGATAGAAGCGCTAACTAAGATTGCATCGCTGCTACAGTACAAACTTTTTGTTGTGGGTGACGTAAAACAGTGCATCTACCGCTTTCGCGGAGCACAAGAAAATGCCTTTGAACAGCTGGATTATAAGGACAATGAAAACTGGAAGCTGTATTCTCTGGTAAAAAACTATAGAACAGACAAAGAACTATTAGATCTGTTTCATAACAGCTTTTCTGGCATGGGAATGTCCTATCCAGGAGGTGAACAGCTACTTATTTACGGTGGTGAAGACGGCGCAGAGAGCGGACGACTGAAAGGCACCCGATCGTTCAATAAAGCCCTTCAAAGATCAGATTATTATAAAGAGATTACAATCACAGATGAAAAGGACCGGCTTCCAGCGCTGTTTCGAGAGATTGAACGCCAAAAATCACTTCTCCAGAAGCGGGAGCAGAAAAGCGGCAAGAAGCTAACGGGAAGACATAAGGAAATAGCTATACTTGTTCGTGAAAACTGGCAAGCTGAAACGATCAAAAAGGAAGGAAAGAATAGAGGAATCGATATTTTTACAAATACTGGGGGCGACCTCTACATGTCAGAGCCTGCGCTCGATATGCTGACATTAGCAAATGCGCTGTTACACTATGATGAAGCAGATTATCTGTATTCCTTTGTGTCCTCTAATTTCATCGGCGGCAGCGTTAGTAAAGGTCAGTTATTTATGCAGCGCGAAAAAGATAATAAAAACACCTGGAAGAAAACGAAAGCTCAAGAAATCACTCAAGCAAAAACGTTGGTGGATGCGATTAATAGAGAACTTTCAGTGGCAGACGGAGACACGTGGAAGGACTGGAATAAAATAGTTTTGAAATTACGAACTATGCCAGTTCTACAGGTACTCAGAAAGCTTTATCAGATACTGAAGCCCTGGGTAAATTACGGAAAAGACAATATCAGAAAACGTAGTACTTATAAACTGAATGTGGAACTTTTATTCGAAGAGTTGATTCGTTCTGTTAATGCGGATTCAGTTTCAATCAATTCGCTAGTTGATGTTTTGAAAGCAAATATCGTAAGCCAGAAAAATGTAGACAGCAGAGAAATTGAGAATACAGAATCCGATGAAGTAATAATAAGGTGTGTGACCGTACATAAAGCCAAAGGGCTTGAATATGGTGCTGTGATTCTCCCCTATTGTTCTTATGCTATCGACAGGATGAAACGCACAGACATGAACGTATCAGTTTTTTCGGGCGAAAACGTTCGAATTGGATATCAGATAAAGTTCGATGTTGATCATATGAAGGCTACGTACCAAAATGACATTTTTGATGAAGGCATTGAGAAAAATGAACGCATGCGTGAAGAGGCGAGAATTCTATATGTTGCCATGACACGTGCCATGAGCTCTTTTTCATGGATTGCACTAGAAGGAAGGCAGGGAAACTGCTGGCAGAATCTGATATGGGGGGAACAATAAATGTCTTTTAAGATATATACATACGCTGATCCATACAGAATCCATGAAACAGACTTCTGGGACGAAATTAAACACTATCCTCACCTCTGCGCATCAAGAACGTTAGTGCGTGGCTTGATGAGTGTACTTCCGGATGAGGAAATACTAACACTCTTCTGTCCGTTGGATTCCATCGTGAAGGACAGAATCTTTGCAGACTGGTCCAATAATATCAGCAGGAGAATACAGCAATATAGTGAACTTGGGCGACAATATAAGATACTTCATGAAGAAAGAAATGCCGACTGGAATATCAGTGATTTAAGATACGAGGCAATAAATCACAACAAGAACTCCATGTTGGATTCTCTGCGTTTATTCATCGAGTTAGGAATAAATGCCGATACACTCGATACCAGTAGATTGAATTTCGAACACAGGCTTTTTGCATATCTACTGAAGTTTGCCGAAAGAAGTGATCTGTTTGCCCTTCCAAAACTGCCTGCCAAACATGATCTACATAAATACTTTTGTGATCAGGCAGAAGCTGAAAAAAAAGAAAAAGCAGATAATCTGAATGCGCGGAATCCCCGCCCAGATGAGAAAGAATACAAGAAGGAGCTTGCACCGTTCGAGCGTATGATAGAAAAGATGCGCTTTTGGGATGGGGACCATGTTGTAATTCATGGTGTGCATCAATTTACTCCCCTGCAACTGCGCCTTCTTACATACCTGGATAAGCTAGGTATAGAGGTAATCTTTTTGTACAATTATCTCCCTCAGTACAAGGAGATTTATTCCTCATGGAATTATATTTATCAGCAGTTTGATGCACCGATACACCATGACACCAAAATCACAACTTATCACCCGGACATGCAGTTTAAACGCGCAGGCGTCTCAATTGCCGAGAATATGGCATTGCTGTGTGAGGATAACATTTCTAGAAACGACCCGCGAATTATAAGAAATTATCAAGACTATAAAGATGAGCGGGTTGTTGGCTTTGAAAATATATCCGAATATGCAGGATACGTCTCTGATCTTTTTGCAGAAGCAGAGGCTGAAATCAGGGAAAATACTGAAGTCGAAAGCCAAGGACAACCTCAGATGAAGCAACGCAGCACGTCCGAGGTCCTGGCTAAAATGGAAGACGTTATTTATACGGCTAATAAGGATGTAGATGAGCTGCTACAGGTATATCATCCGGAATATGCAAGGAATAGACACTTTTTAGCCTATCCAATCGGGCAGTTTTTCGTAGCGCTCTATGGCCTCTGGAATGTAGAAACAGGGGAGATCGACATTGACTACGGACAACTCCGGGCATGTGTAAACTCAGGTATCCTTACGGGGTTTAACACACCTCGGCTTTTAAAGACACTGATGAATGTGGAACCATTGTTTCTACATGTTGATAAATTTTCAACCCTAGATGAGCTCTTCCAAAAATATATAAAAGAATATGCGCAGGTAACGGGAGCAGGAACAGTTGCTACGTCTCCAGCATATCCGTTTCGAGCGCTTACCCTTTACAGTACCTACAAGGTGCCGCAAAAGGACATTGAAGAGCTCCATACTGCTCTAAGACAGATCAATAGCATTGCGAAAGACCTGTTTGGTACAGCTACGGCAGATGAGCAGTTCCAGTTTGGGAATCATTTCAGACGCCTGCGCGACTTCGTAGACAGTAGACAGACAGAGCTTGCCAATGAGGAAGAAAAGGACCTGATTGGGCGGTTGCTTGACCGATTGGACAATGTACAGAAACAGCTGGCTTACGAGGATAGAGCCGGCACCTTAGATGACCTACGTGCGGGCCTTTACTTTTTCCTTAAACAAAAAGAGGAGCCCGTTCCCGACTGGTTTGTGCGCAACTTTGAGCAGATTGATGGCGATGTCCTAATGTCCAGAAGACAAACCGGACCCGGAAAAAGAAAAAGAGTGTATCACTTTGCCTGTGTATCAGACAAGGACATGAACCAGACAGTTGATGAGCTTCTTCCATGGCCACTTTCCGAAATGTTCATAGAAAGAGCTTATAATCCGAAGGAGTTGCCATTCCAGGTATATTATGCTGCATTAGGAGAACGAAGCAATTTTCTTAGATATGCTTTGTTTTATGGATTGTATTTTAGCCAGTGTGATACAAAGATCAGTTTTGTACGGAGATATGGGGATAATGCAACCGATTATTATGAACTTCTGCGTCTTATAGGCTTGAAAGAAGAAGACAGTTCAATTCATAGAGTCAGCAATGATCCCTACTCTCATACCACGGTAAGAGCTCAGAAAGTAACTGGATTCAAATATGATCGGGAACAGATGGCTGCAATGTTTCTGTGTCCATACAGATATTTGTTGGACTATGTTCTGAACAAAGCACCTGTACTTTCTGGCAGCTTTTTGATGCAACGTTTCTTTGTGAATGTACTGATTGAAAACACATGGCGTACCATGCAAGGAAAAGAGCAGAAAGATATGGCAGCCCGGCTTACGCAGATCGTCACTTCCGAATCGTCTAAAATAGAAAGGTATTTTCCGTTTTTCATACCCTCGGAAGTAATAGATATGCGAAGGCAGGCTGAAAATTATGTTTTAGCACAGGTTTTCAAAGACGGATATCTCAAGGTAAGGGCTCTGGAAAAGACACACATGGACTTAAGAAAAACCTTTGGAACTGCAGAATTCTTGGAGGATCTGCAAGATCTTCCGAGGAAACATCATTATCCGGATTTTGAACAGCTTGCTACCATAAAGCAGGACAAAAAGAGTTATTCCGTACACAGTACGAAAAATGAGAATAGCACACTAATCGGCTGCGTGTTAAATTACCTGAATGAGACTGACAGCAATTATGAACGAGCGGGAAGTTGGTGTGCCTTTTGCCCGGATAACGGAATCTGTTTGGCTGCATATGAAGATAAAAGGTAAATAATACCAGAAGGGAGGCCGCGATGGTTGTAGGCCACTATGTCAGATGCCCAATTGTACTTGAGGAGAATGACAATTACTTCCCAAGAAGCTTTGTATTGGCAAAAATCATACAGATAAATGAACTGTCTGGTGAAGTAAGAGTAAAGATGTTCGACTTAAAGAACAGCAGACGTTTTTATGCTCACGCTTTTGATAAGTTGGATTACCCGATGGACAAAGTGGACAGATGCGGTGCAGCCAAAGATGCGCCTGTGAATACGCCTGATGGTCCGGGACAGATCCTGTCGAGAAGGCTTGAGAAAAAGGATGAAGCTTTCTATGAATATTTCGTTATGCTCCATAATGGAAAGATCCGAACCTATCTTGAAAATGAATTAGAGATAGAGTATTCGGCAGCCGATTATCAGCCTATCAAACAAATGATGAGGTATGAATTCCAGAATCCTTCGTGGTTTGCAAACCGGCTACAAGTGAGCGGCAATATGCATATGGTCAACAATACCGTATATGGTTTTAAAGAACTGGTTGGCTGTCGCACGTTTCTTATGGCTCATCAGATAAGCACTATTGTGCGCGCCTTTGAATCAAGACCTATACGCTACATGCTGGCCGACGAGGTAGGATTGGGCAAGACAATTGAGGCGTGCTCCATTATTAAGATTCTTAGCACAGAAAAAAAGAATCTCCGAGTGTTATATATTGTTCCGGGCGCATTAGCCCAGCAGTGGGTTAATGAACTAAGATATAAATTCGAGATATCCGCCACCTTAAATACCGGTATTGCCGGATACACAAATCATGTCATTGTAGCTATGGAGGATCTGGACGAGTATAACGAGGTTCTAGCCTACCAGTGGGATCTGCTTATAGTAGATGAAACTCACCGACTGTTGTCTCAAGAAGAAAAATATGAGCTTGTACTGAATATAAGTAAAGCGACCCTGAATGCGCTGTTTTTAAGTGCTACACCAATCCAAAATCGCAGGGAGGAATATCTACGTCTTCTTACACTGCTTCAGCCGGAGCAGTACGGAAGAATGGAACTTTCTACCTTTTCCTCCCTACTATCTAAACAAAAGAAGATACAGCGTCGTGTTAATGGTCTTATCTCTCATATGAACAATTATGAGGACTGGAAGGAAGATTCTCTGGAGAAGCTGGAGGAACTGGCCGAGGAGCTTTCAGATGAGCACTTATTTGGCATAGTGAAGGGAATTGATTTCCAGTCTAAGGATATGGGCAAGGCCGCTATGGAGCAATCTCTGTCTTATATTTCAGAGAATTATCGGATTGAACGAAATATTGTTCGAAACAGAAGAGATTTTGTGACAGAGATACTTGGAGAACGTGTTCTCCATGCTCTTCCCTACCGCATGAAAAGTTCAGAAGATGGCTATAGCGAACGAAATGTGTACTTTGCACTTTTAGAGTATATTTCCACTGAACTGAGTAATGAATCAATGCCGATGCAGCGAGTGATACAACTTCTTCAGGCTATGTTCAGCTCGCCGTGGGCGCTGAAAGCAGTGATTTCCAACTCAGGAGAAACCGATGATAATCTGGAAGCTTTAGTAAACCTTTGGGTCATGCAGGCCGAAGATGAACTTGCTAACACCGACTATCTGATGGATGAGGCCCCAGAGGAAATCAAAGGTCGGTTGCTGTATGCTCTAGACTTTATGGAACAGGAAGTGTCTGTATCAAAAGATAACAACGGAAAGGTTGTTGTTTTCTCTGAATATCCGGATACGCTCTGGAAATTCGGAGAGCTTCTTAGCAAAAGGGGGATAGAGTCTGTCTGCTTTACAGGAAATATGCTGCGTAATGAGCTTGAAGACAGCGTATATGAGTTCCAGAACAATGAAAACTGTCGTGTGATTCTGTGTGATGTTACTGGCGGTGAAGGACGTAACTTCCAGAATGCGGACTGGGTCTTCCATCTGGATCTTCCCTGGACTGCAAATGCTATAGAGCAGAGAATCGGACGCTTGGACAGACTTGGTCGAGATAAGGACCACCTGACTGTAAACTCTGTTGTTTTCTATAGTGAAGAATCGATTGAATCACAGCTATTCACTATATGGAACAAAGGACTTGATTTGTTCCAAAGGTCCTTAAGTGGATTAGAAATAATTACAGGAGAGCTGAACGAAAGGATTACCGAAGCCCTTGAGGATGATATCTACAATGGACTTGAAAACGCATTGGATGATATCGTCGAGATGACGGAGGACACAAGAGACGCCGTCGAGGAGGAACAGCTTTATGATTCAGGAAGCGTAATCTACAGGCCTCTTTCCATAGCTGTAAAACAAATGCTTAGTACCTATAGCGGAGGCGAAAACGATCTGTTTAAGGCTTCTATGTTGGGCTGGGCTACACAGGCCGGATTAAGAAGTACTATAAATAAGAATGATATCGTACAGTTTTCAGACGCTATGTTTTCACCACGGGCAGCCATTCAGTCCCTTTTTATCCCACCGGACTGGAGTTTATATGACAATACTGAAATAGTGCGAAAAGAAGGCAAAATTCTCGGAACCTTCGACCGCTCTACTGCCATCAAACGGGAAGACTTGCTTTTCTATGCCCCGGGAGATCCTGTATTTAACAGTATCATAGGTAATGCACTTGATAACGGGCGTGGGCGCTGCTGCGCTTTTGCCACTCATGCACCGTTTGATTTCAAGGGGTTCGTGTGTATATACAATATAGAGCCAAGGATTAACTATTTGATGGAGAAAAAGATATCCATACAGCTATTGTCTCAATTTCGTATGTATCTTCCCATGAAGCAGGTAATTGTTTATGTCCCATTTTCAGGCTCCGAAAAAGTATCAGAGAAGGATTTAAACGATTTTCTTTTTGATGTGAAAAACATACGTGATGCAGAACACTTGGGGAAACGCTCTGCAAAAAAAGGAACCATGTCCGCACTGGAGAGCTTCATGGAGATTCATCCTGAAACAGAGTGGAAAAACACGATAACCAGGGTTTCTAAATTATCAAGGGAAAAGGCTGTCAAAAAAGTCCAAGAACTATCGGATTTTGAGACTGCCAAACGGGAGATATCCCGTATTGTTTCAGGATACGAATCCGAATATATATATCTTGGAAGGGATATGAGTCGGATTGAAAAGATAAAGGAAAGGTATGAAGCGGTATACTATGCGTTGTCGAATCCAATCCTCTCTTTAGATTCTATTGCGCTAATGTATCTAACCAGCAGGTAGAGCTATGGATTATATGGATATATTTCAGGCTTATTTAGATGGTAGCATCAGTATAAGCTCGGCTGAAATACAAATGCGGAACCTTGCAAAAAATCTTCAGAATTCCGGAAAGATGGGTGAGCATGCGAAAGCCATCTTGTGTATTACGTATTTCAAACGGTATACACAATATAATACCGGTAGAATTAAAACTGGCGATTTTATGCTTTTCATGCGAGACTTTATTCTTTTTGTTGGACGTTTTCGCTTCCCTCGCTTGGTTACTGACGCTGTGTTAAGAGACGGCGCCCCATTTGGTGTTTTTGTTGCAGCTGATGGAGCTGTTGATGTACTTGAAAGAGTGCCAAAAGCCATAGCAGAGCACAATAATTTTATCAAAGAAGTTTACAGACTTGGTGAAGGAAGTAACGATGCGTTGGAAGAAGCCTCTGGCGACGCATATGTACACCACTTTACAAAATTCCATACATACCGGTCCTTTGAACAGAAGCTCGCCGTCCATTGTGCTCTTGAATTACCTAATGACCATACGCTCATGATATCTCTTCCTACTGGTGGAGGTAAAAGTCTGATTACGCAGCTTTTAGCAGCGTTTCATAAAAGGCTTACCGTCGTTGTAGTGCCCACAGTATCTTTGGCTAAAGATCAGTATCTGCAAGCCATAGAATGCATATCAGATGAAGAAACAAAAAAGAACATTTTTAGCTTTCAAAGTGGCGGCGACAACAGCAAAATGATAAAAGGAGTTGAAGAAAAAACAGCAAGACTGATTTTCACTTCTCCGGAGGCAATCTTAAAGGGTGAACATTTTGGGAAGGCTTTGCGTCAAGCTGCAGAAGACGGATATCTGTATAATGTTGTAATCGATGAGGCACATATTGTGCCCGATTGGGGAACAAATTTTAGGCCAGAGTTTCAGATATTCTCAGTTGTCCTACGAGAGTGGAGAATACTTTCTGGCAAAAGTATCCGTACTTATCTTCTCTCTGCTACCCTTTCTGATGATGTTATAGATGTTCTTTTTGATCTGTTCGGAAGCGAAAGCGGCAATGCTAAATTCCGCTGCGATGCCTTAAGAAAAGAACCCCGCTATATGATCTGTGAGAACCATAGTTATGAGCACAGAGAACGGCAGATCGTTGAAATGGTAAAGCTTCTTCCTAAGCCATTGATTGTCTATGTGATAGAACCGTCTGTAGCAAAACGATACATAAAACTATTAAAGGAGGAAGGTCTTTCTAATGTTTTTACTTATACGGGAGATACAAAAGATAAAGAACGGGATCTTCTTCTCGAACAGTGGAAAAACAATGAATTTGATATTATGATCGCAACCTCAGCCTTTGGCATGGGTGTTGACAAGAGTAATGTTCGAACCATAGTCCATGCGTGCGTTCCGGAAAACTTAAGCAGATTTTATCAGGAAGTTGGACGGGCTGGACGTGATGGTCTTCCCTCCTTGAGTGTGCTTTGTTATTACATGGGGCGGGATGAAAGAAAAAATGATCTATCTGTTGCTTTTGGCCTTGTAAAAGGCAGTATCTTAAAGCAAGAAAAGATTAAGGTTCGACTGGAGAGCATTTTAAAAGATGCTCGTAATATGGTCGATGGAGATCTTGTAACAGCAGATTTAAGTACGGTTCCTGCAACTTTTTCAAAGGAAGAAGCTGAACATGCCGGACTACGGAATATGTGCTGGAACATAAACGCGTTACTACTCCTTCACAGGAGAGGCTATATCAATATAGAAAGTGCGCGTTATGATGCAAAAGAACAAACCTACTTTTTTAATTTCAGGATTATTAATGTAGATCTTCTTCAGGATATGGAACAGTTGACACAACTATTGGAAAAAGATCGACAGCAAGAATATGATATGCGTGTAGATGGGTATCATAAAATGGCTGATATGGTAAGACAACCAAAATCGAAATGCTGGGGCAAGCAATTTGTAGATCTGTATCCATATGCAAAACCAATTTGTAGTGGCTGTCCAGTACACCCAGTTGGTTCAGAACTTTCTGAAGATCATTTCCGAATAAGGCAAAAATGCTGCATCAATGTGGAGCCTGATCCACCTGGACGTTTACTCAGACGATATATGGGAATCCTGCCTAATATGCTGATTCCGGTGGACGCCTATGATGAGGTTGATGTTGAGCAATTAGCTGAGATATGTGACAAGCTGTCATTAGCGGCATTCATATATCCGGATAATACAAAAGTAAATAGCAAAACCGATTGTATGACCTTTACCCACAGTGAGTTCCTTGAAGTGGCAAATAAAATTCCATGGCTACTGAGAAATGGAATGCTGATACTTTTGTCCGACAATTTGTCTATCAGCAATAAAGTATTTGATGTAGCTTTCTCTGGAAACATGGAGCAATATCGAAAGGTGTGGTGCTGCAAATTGAATACAAGAATCGCATCACACAACAGAAGCATCAACGAGTTCCTGAATTGCCGCATAAGGGATATCAATAACATTTAGAGGAGTAATGCCATGTTTAAAGAAAATGACAATATGCGGCCGGGGCCGACACCTGAAAGAGTCCTTGCTATTTGCCGATTGCTTGAAAACAATTCATATAATCAGGGGGAGCTCTATAAACTATCTCAGCTAAGTGACGATCCCACCTCGGAAGAGGCTGTAAACCACTCAATTCAGGTGGCAAAGGAGCTTGACCTGATAAGAGAAGAAAACGAGAAATACGTGCTTGCAGTGACCCCTTCTTCGCTGGAATCAGCAAAGAGCTTCCGTAGAATGATTGCGCCTGTCATATTTGCTCGTTCAAACTCCACCTTTTTCAAGCTTACGGAGTGGTTTATTGCTAATTCCGACAAGGTGCTGGAGCTAACTAAGTTTGATGAATATGCGGCCGAGGCCTCGAAAGCAGGTCTTGAATCCGTGACAGAAAACGATGTGCTTGGATGGCGATTCTGGATGCGTTTTTTGGGACATGCCTATCAGTATAATAGAACGCTTATTCCGAATATGAAAATACGTTTAGAGGACGCCATGGTTGGGCTACCGAAAGAGACGCATATGACATGCACCCAATTTGTTCTGTGGTTAAAAGAACATGTACCTGAAGCAGCCGCCTCCTGTAGTGAAGCTACTCTTCCCCTTGCAGTATCAAACGGGCTTCGAACACTACAGAATGAAGGGAAGATCGAAATAATCGCCATAAAAGACGCCATACGTACTGGATTATTTCCGTTAAGGGGCGTGGATAAGAATGACTTCTCAGACATTGTGATAAAGGAGGTCAGCTGATGAATTGGCTAGAATGCTCTGATCGCATGGATCAGTACGTGATTAAAAAAGATGGTACAGCGGTAGATGTGGAGTACTTTATGGCCACACATGTGCCCTTTCGAGATCTTGAATTTCTGGAATTTGGTGATTCCGATGCAAAGCCTCTGCATTTAAATGAAGAACAGATTTATGATCAATATATTGTGAATCGTTCGAACAAGCATCAGATGCTGATTGTAAGGGGTACGCATGGCAGTGGAAAGTCTCATCTCATATGCTGGCTCCATAATCGTTTTATTAGTGATCCCGTTAATTATAATCCAGAAAAAGAAAAGGTCATTTTCCTGCGGAGACTCAGAAATACTGTGCGCGGTGCCGTACAGCAAATGATTGATGAAGGCGTGGTACGTGACCAGGAGCTAAAAGAAAAATTCGAAAAATTCACAGCATCCACTCAGTCTCAAAGTGAGGAGGAATTTAAAGCCACTATATATGGCGAATATGCAAGAAAAACCCAGACTGATGCAACGGGTGAAATATTCAAGCCAATTGTGTGTAAAAATATTGCTGCCTTCTTGTACGACAGTCGTGTCCAGGATTACATGATGCGAGAAGGGGGTCCGATAGATAGATGTTATCAGAAGATCACATCCGGAGCCACTTCAGTCGTCACGGAAACATCAGACATTATATTTACTGAGGAGGATTTTCAGTTTCCTAGAGACGTAACAAGAGCCATCAGCAAAAATTCAGCAGAGGAAGTAAAGAGCTTCTACATGAATGATCTTCGCGATGATGAATTAATGATGAAGAAGCTCGCGGACTACTTGAATCACTTTACTTCTGGCGTTATCCAAGGTTGTGCCAATATCACCAGCGAAAATGCCAGAGACTTATTTGTAAATTTGCGCCGGTCTTTGCATAGGGAGGGAAAGAACCTTACAATTTTTATTGAAGATTTTACATCCTTTAGTATTGTAGAAAGTGAGCTGATCACAGCTTTATCTGTTGAAAATGGTGGTAATTACAGCGACCTCTGTCGTGTAACGTCTGTAATTGGAATTACAGACGGTTACTATGGTTCTTTCCGCGACAATTTTAAGACCCGAGTCACAAAACAAATCAATGTTACGGAACAGTCCTATGGTGGGGAAGCTTTTTTACTAGAGATGGCCGCCAGATATTTAAATGCTATATACGCAAGCCGAAAAGCCGTGACAAGCTGGTATCAAGGAAAGGCGGTAGAAGATACTCTTCCTTTGTCCCAGTTTCAGCCGGACTATGACTGGGATAAGGTAACTATTGGCAAAGCCGCTTATACTCTATACCCCTTCAATAGAAATAGCATCCTTCGCCTCTATGATAAGTTGAAGGTCAAAACAACAAGAAACTTCCTTACCTATGTAATCCAGCATTTCTTTGAACGTTTTGCGGATGGCATGGAATATAAAGATAACTGGACATTCCCAGAACTCCCTCCCTATATAGAGTCAGTTACCCTTCAGCCTCCGTATGCAGATAGCGTGGAAGGAGCACCACTTCCAGATTCGGATAAACAGCGTCTAAAAGTACTTTTTAAACTATGGGGAGACGAGACCACCGAGGCGGATGAAACTACCATCGGCGGTGTTAGCAAACTCTTTTTGAAAGATATCGGTCTAGATCACTTTGCTGGAATCGAGAAAGTTGGGGAAAAGCACCCAGGAAACGGACAAAATCCAGAGAAAAAGCCGCAAGCAAAACCTTCCGCTCCAGACACAGTAAACACGCCACCCCCGCAGATTTCCAAGAAGGAAATGACGTTCCGCCGAAAAATGCAGGATATCACAGCGTGGTTTGAAGAGAAGAAAATACTTGAGTATGCATCTGATTATAACAAATGGGTAGGAGACTTCGTGCTGCAGGGCATCGCATGGCAGGACGAGGGACTGCCAGGAGATTTTGCGCTTCAAAGAAGAAATAGCGGAAACTTTGTAGACATTGAGGACTCAAAACTTGATACAAGTCGAGATCGGGCAGTTATTATCATGGACAGGACCTCGGAAAGCCGTACTGTACTTATGGGGCTTACTATGCTCGATTTCTACGGAAACTGGAGCTTTGAAAATGCTGCCTACTATCAGATGGTCATGGTTGGGTGGTTAGAAAAGAACAAGAATGCATTCATAAACCGCATTTTTGGAGATGCGGTAGGCTCTAAAGAACATCCTATCTTGACTTGGTATTTGGCTGCTGAGTATCTCCAGAGGCTACTATATGGTGAAAAGATAAGTGCATCATCAGATTTTGAGCTTGCCAAAAAGCTTGTGCTCACCAAGATACCAGAAAAAGGGGAAAAACATATAAACACAAGCTGGAATGATGTGATTACTTATCTCACAAATCAAAGCACCATTCGTACGACCATGCATACAAACTTGAACTCCGGAAGTAAAACCATTATGGGTATCATCGGAGAAAGAAAAAGTGGAGATGTGCGCTTTTTCAGGACACAAGAGCTGTTGAATTCCATTGTTCACCTAAAGAAAAAACATTGGGATATCAGAGATGAGCTGGCAACTTATTCATCTTCGCAATATAAGGATGTTCGTGATTTTTTGAGTCAGCTTTATGTAAAGATAGATGCGGTAATCAATGAAGAGAAAAAGATTGCCAAGACCCGGCTGAAAAGCTTTCAGAATAAAGTGGGCGACGAACCTACGGAAGAGGCTTACCTTGATATCATAAGCCAGATCAGCCAGTTCTATGTTAATTGCGCGACTGCCCATGAAAGCTATAAATCAGAACTCAAAATGAAATTTGAGGGCACTCCGGATACGTTGGCTAAAACAGCTGTAGGTACCTATACAAATATCAAGAAGGCTTTAGCTAACTATGGCGAGCTCGATTTGTTGAACTTCTTTTCCGGGAAACCGGTAGAAACGCTTGATGAGATACTTAATAACTTAAATGCTATTGAGGAGTTTGCTAGTACTTTGGAAGAGAAGCACAGAAAACTGATCGGAGACTCCGGACAACTGGTAGATCCATTCTTAGTAGAGGCCGCCTTATCAAAGCTTGAAGAGTTAAGTAATAGGTTGGAGGCATTGGAGGTAGCAGAATGATATTGGAAAAATTACAAAAAGTAAACAGCACTCTGTTAGACTCTGTAAATGCCACTAGCAACAAACATGCCGCCGAAACATTCAGCATTCAACTGGGCATGTTAAATAATTCAACAACACAGTTAGAACAGCTCCTTAATTTGATGGAGGCGATGTACGAAAAAGGAATAACTTCCCGCATTGTGACTGCTGAAATTAAGCAAGCTCTTCAAAGCGCGGTCGATAGCTGTGGTGAAAAGGTAAACGATCATTCACTTGATTCGGGAACGGTGACGGCTTTAAAGCATGCCGTAGACCTTTGTAAAGGAGCTGTTGCATCTATATGGAAGGAGGTTGCAGATAAGCAGTGTACGCCGATTATAGAATCCCTTTCCTCCTTGAAAGGACTTTTAGCAAATAAAACTGCAGCTGAAACCTTGATAGACTCTTTGCAAAAGAGTAAGGACAATACACCTACCTCAGTGAGTTCGCTTGATACTTACTTAAGTAATATAGAAAAGGGAAAGAAAATCATTGAGGAAATGCACTTTGACTCCGACCCCGAGGTTAAAGCGTTCATTGGAAAGGTTCAGGCACAACGGGCAACTGTAAGCAGCCTAACGCCACACATTCTAGAGTGGTTGAAAGATAATAATCTGACAGATAAGATTAGACTTAGGTTTTAAAATGAAACGGGAGGAGCAAATTGTTCCTCCCGTTTTTGCTTAGAGCATTGAGGCGACAATCGAAACAAATTCAGAAAAATCGATTTTCTCTGTACCGCTCCAAGATAATCTGATAGCCTCAGACTTTCTCTTTTCACTTAGTCCCATAGCCTCAAGTACATAACTTAAGGAATGTGAAGAAGAATTACAGGCAGAACCATTTGAAAAAGAATAGCTGTCTCCAAGGCACAAAAAAGCTGCTTCTGCATCTAAGCCATCAATGGATAGATTAACGGTAGAAGGTAGGCAGAAATTTGGATCGCCATTTAATGTATAGGGAAGGTCTTTTATGACATCAAAGAAAGTGTCCTTAATCCTTTGACATTCCTTCATATTTCGATCAAGATTTTTCTCTGCATATTCCATTGCGGTAGCAAATCCGACCACAAGAGCAACTGGTGTGGTACCTGGGCGAAACCCGCGCTCCTGATGCCCGCCATACATAAGCGGCGTAATAGGAGGCCGCTTATACTGTTCATCTCTCTTTAAAATAAGAGCACCAATTCCTTGCGGTCCTCCAATTTTATGAGCTGCAATGCTCATCATGTCATAGTCAAGATTTCGAATCCTATCATTCAACTTGCCGAGTGCCTGGGTAGCATCGACATGGAATAATACTTTCTTCTTCTTTAATGCCCTACCTATTTCTTCCACCGGTTGGATTATGCCTGTCTCACTGTTTACAAACATTACAGAGACCAAAACCGTATCATTACGAACCTTAGAAAGCAGAGTCTCTGAATTTATTCGACCACTTTCATCCGGTTTTACGTAGTCTACGGAAAAGCCCTTGCCTTCTAAATACTTAAGCGGTTCAAGTACAGCTTTATGTTCGATTGCCGTGGTGATAATATGCATTTTCTTGGTTGCTCTGGCATATTCTTCGATCCCAAGAATTGCTGTATTATTGCTCTCAGTAGATCCAGATGTAAAAATAACCTCTGATGGATCTACTGCTAAAATGGATGCAATAGAAGCCCTACTATTCTGAACTGCTTTCGCTGCATTTGTCCCAAAAATATGAGTTCGACTATCAGCGTTGCCTGGAGTGTTTCGATACACAGATACCATAGCTTCTAGGACTTCTGGTAATATGGGCGCGGATGCATTATAGTCCAAATAAACTGACATGACTTATTCCTCCGGAGATAATGTGGCTAATAAATCATGGATATCTTTTATTACATCTCTTGAACTGTAATGATTGATACCACGGTTCAGATGTAGCCGGAAATATCGAAGAAGTGTGTCAGGATCATCCCCAAGGCCATCCTGCAAACATCTTACCCTAATTAGCTCCTCATAAATCTCATGATATTCCCCCGCAAAAGTTAGCCAAGACATCTCTACGTTACTATCAGATTGCGGGTCGATACCTCCTGGGATTGTATCCTCATTCAAAGACCAGCACAATGCCCATCTGCATATCGTATTCCAATTCTGAATTCCCGTCTTCGATTTAATTCGAATCAGCTTCTCCTTTTCAGGTTGAGACAATTTAAACTGTTTGCAAATCATACCAGCTCACCCCCAAAGTATCCGGGATTAATGCTGCTGCATTTTTCTTCTTCGTCATATACTAAAGTGTAAGCAGCATTTACGTATTCTCTTATATCATCTAAATATTGACCATGAATCTCTTCGTCTGTTGAAAGCACAATAACCTGTGAGCTTGCATTAGGCAGATACTTGTTAATAAAATTGGTTCTGTGAGCGGAATCCAGCCTCGCCATAGGAGTATCAATAATTACGGGCAATTTGTAACCGGAGGATAAAGCGAGTCCCCATAGAATTGAAATGGCAAACATCTGTTTCTCTCCAGCGGACAATTGATCCTTTAATAAAACACCTCCCTTATAGTCTCTAAGTGTAATATCTAAGCTTTCGGGATCAATTGAAATGCTTGTAATTATACCCTGCTTTTGAGCAAGAAACTCAAAGCAGGAAGATATATTTTTCTCTAACTGGTTAACCTTCTGTGCCTGAAGCCTTTTCTCAAACTCGTGCATTACTTCAAGAGTCATTGTGGAATATTCGATGATCCTTACAGAATCATCACTTGAATCCGCATCAGCTGCAAGTCTCAGCATAAGTTTGTTTTTTTGCCGTTTGAGTTGCTCAAGCTCATAATTTGCCGAACGAATCTGCTCATCGCACTTATTAATATCAGATTCTAACTGCGTCTTCTTAGTCTGTAATGCTTTAATTGTATTTAGCAACTTTACAGTGTCATTTTTTTCTGCATTGGTGCTAAGGTGAACCTCCAATTGCGCAAGCGCTTCTTTAGCTCTCTTATCCTCCGAAACAATATATCTTGCCTTTTCGAGTATTTCTCTGACCCCATCAGAAAGGAAGCGTTCAATAAGTGATTGCGCTAAAGGCGTAACAGAGCTACTATCGCTTCCATCGGAGTTATCTGCAAGGCCTCTCAATTGAAGATGGACTAGTTCTGATAACTGCTTATATGAATCTGAAGTGTCAGGATAGATGCTCTTAAACTCGGAAAGGAGAGCATTATACATCTTAGTGATAATCGGGATGGCATATCGGTTCGCTCGAGACTCTTCATCGTTTCGAATCCTCTCATAAGCGCTTATCACAAGACTATGACATAAGCAAAGAGGAGCTGCCGGATTAGAAGAAAGCGCCAAGGCGTCATCTTTCAATGCCGCAACTTGTTCTTTCAGCGCATGTTGATCTCTAATAATTTCATCTCGATTAAAGCCAAGGTTTCCTCCTTTTTTCCAAAACTCCTGTTCAGTCTGTTCTATTAGAGCATTTATTTTTTCGAGTTCTGGAACGAGAGCCGCTCTTTGAGCATATAGATTCCGGATTTTGGTATCATTCGCATCAATAGAAGAATCTACTTCTTCCACTTCCTTTGAAAGGGCAGATGATTCCGATTTTTTTATGTTAGATGACTTATCTCGTCTAATTTTCTCTATATGACCCGCTAATGCCTCTATAGTTGTAACACCCATTACAGATTTAATAGAGTTTTTGATTTTATCAAATGCGTCATCATCTGCTATTTGACTGATTTTCTCATTATCAAAGAAAAAGAACCGCGCTATCCCAAACGGAATCAATTCCTCCACATAGTATTCCCAGTTCTCTGATAAATAACTATCCTCAATTCCGTCTTTTACCACAACTAAAGCGGTACTAATTTTCTTGGAGGTCTGTTCCCAAGAGCGGGTAACGCAAATAGTTGTACCTTCTTCGTCATCCATTGCCATCGTTAATTTTATATATGTGCGTTGGTCTTCCGAAGACTTATTAATCCGGTCTCTTAATACCTTACTATAGGCTTCCCTCTTTCCAGTAATAAACTCTATGGCCTTTCTGCCGTATAAGCACAGAAAAACCGCGTCTAACAATGTAGTTTTTCCACGACCGTTCATACCGCCAACAAGAGTAATGTTTTTCTGACCATCTTGGTCTTGAAGAACAATGTCATGGAGCCCTTTGTAGATCCCGTAATTATATAATTGAATACTAGAAAAATGCATGTTAACAATCCTCCTCTTCATACCCATTAGGAGAAGTGTTTATAGGCTCATCGATGTCTGCTTCCTCATTGGAATCAGTTACATCATCGGTTAATCCTCGCCGCAAACGCCTTTGACGCATTACATTCTCTGCATCTTCCTCATCTTTATAGAAAGATTGTTTAATCTTACCTTCCAGATTCCTAACAACATTCCTCTTTGAGCTGATTGCGGAATTCCTTGCTTCAATGTCTAGCAGTCCGCTCTGCATCTCAAGCATTAATACATGTTCCGGGTAAAGGTCTTTACATACCTCGGCAAGGAGCTCCCATTCTTGTTGTCCATAATACTTATTCTTGACGATGCTGTTATCCTCGAAATCTGTGCCCATAACTTTTTTGTAAATTCTGGGCAAAGAATCATCAAACTCATGTTTTTCATTCAGCCATATTTTCCGGATGAACCGTAATTCATCCATCGTGATTAGCTCAACGCTTCTCACCTCTTCTGGACCTGTTTGTTGAATGAAAAGCTGTAGCTTTAAAAGTCTTTCAAGAAAATCTTCTCTGACATCCTTCTTGTACGGTCCATGAACGAGCCTATTTCTATGCCACGTAAGATTTCCTGTCATTCTACGGAAATCTCTTCTCGATCGATCAAGGTCGTTTTGTGAAAGATCACTATCCTGATTATATGCAGCAATATAATTTCTAAAGTCAAGCAGAGGAAGCATCCAGGCTTTTTCTTCATCGTTCTGTATCATGGCAGCTAAAGATTTATCTTCAGTAACCATAGTACAAACCCAACAGCCCATTCGGCTTCCACCACAAGACGGTGTGCCACTTTCAACTACAAGAGGGCATTCATTGTCTGAAGAGGCTCCTCGATACATAGCTAAAAGATCTTTATTTGAATGCCCCCAAGGATTTGCGTGCTGCATTAAAAATTGCCACACCATAGAATCTTCCCAGTTTTCTATAGGTGTGAATACATATGTATTAGGGTAAGATCCATTGGGACTCAAATGGGCACGGTAGCGTTTCTCTTCGTACCCTTCCATAACACGCCGTCTCGCAGCACTTTCTGCTTTACGAGATCCCAGGACAAGAATAGCCTCACTTTCAGCAGCTAATATGCCTTTGATAAACTGATTTGAGGCATCTATTTTAAGTCGATCTGTACACCACCTGAAATTAGTACGAGGACAAGGATATCCTCTACCAATTAAGTTTACCCAGAAAGTATTTTGTATCTGCGGTGTAAGACGATGCGGAATAATGGGTAACTTTTCGGATGTTGCCATCTTTCGCATTTTCTCAAGAGATTGACTGGCCCAAAGTGCTACGACTGGTGATTCAACCAGCGTATCCGTGCTGATAACATGTACAGGCTTGGAACGCTCCCATTCGGGTAACTCAGAAAGGGCCATCCATACAAGTTGGACAACTGCCGAGGAATCTTTCCCACCGCTGTATCCGCAAATCCAAGGGATATTATCTTCTTTGTACAATTGCTGAATTGTCTCAATTGTTTCCTTCAGCAAATCTTTAGTTAATACTGTTGCCATAATACCAATCCACCTATACTAGTTTCTGTTTCAGCACTTTTACCATCATCGACTGTGTGGCATGAGATAGTTGTACGCTTCCGTTTACGACAATGCCCTCGCTCCAAAGAGGATTCGACTTGCTCCAATCTATAGAACTCAAAGCCCTTAACTTCGATGCCCATGACTTTGGATAGTTTGTAATTATCTCATTGCCCACCTCGCCAAGAGCTCGAATGGTAATGCTTAAAGGCGACATTGACTCTTTTCTAATTACAGACGCTTTAACGTCACCAGCAGCAACTTTTTTCCATTCTGGCATATTCTGATAAACCGCCTGCCAAAAACTTGTTGCCATCGATAATGCAGCTGATTTGTCATCCATCCCTTTAATTAAAGCAAGCGTTCCATGATAAATTGCGCTTAGTGTGAAAAGAGCGATTGAACGATTTGGAATAGACGTATGCTCTTTATCAATGAGTTTCTCGAACTCAGGAATGTCTGATATGACTTCTTTCACCAAAAGAGATGAGCTGTTTCTGTTATCGTAAAGAATGTTGAGCGATTGAGTAGGGCGGATCGCAAATCTATTCAAATCAGAAAACATCTGTTGAGATCTTTTTAGCCCGATATCATGATAAAGAACCATTGAGATGTGTTCATACTTTAAATCGGGATTTTTCTTTAGGGCGGCTTCAATCGCAGCGCGTCTATGTTGACCATCATTAATTAGCATTTTGGCGCACATAGATATATACAGCATGCCAACATCGGGGTTTTCACCTGAGGGCTCAAAAATAACATCTCCATCAATTGATGCAGTTAGAGCAGAGAATACATATGATGTAGGGTTGCTTAATATGTAATTACACATTTCCGGAATTCTAGCCTTGTTTAATGTTCTTTGTGAACGAATCTCCGGAGCAAGGTTCTCATCCTTGAATGTAAAAAGTTTTGGAATGCAGTCTAAAGGAACCATCGTAACATAGTATTCCATGTTTGCCTGTATTCCTTTCACTGCTGGAAAGCTAAACTTCGCCGAATCCATATTGCTCACCTCATGCACAGGTTCCATCTAGACGCAAGTCCACAGTATGCATTATACCAAAAAGTCTTAAGGAAGTCCATGGAAATCTTTTCGGAATTTGATAAAATAATAAATGGAAGTCTAAATTTAGATATGCACTACTTGGCGAGCAGTGTCCGGATGGACGCTTTTTGCTCGTTGGGAATTCCCAAGCCCTTTTGATCATCGCAGTTGCGATGGCTGCGCGTTCCTCTGGAACGCTTTTTTTGAAAGGTTTAATTTGGTAGTTTCGTGAAATATTGATATAATTGTCCGTACAACTACATAGTAGGAGGCTGATCTTATGAAATACAATATCCGCTACATCTGTTACATGATCATTGTCTGCGCGGTCATGCCTCTGCAGGAGATGCTCACCGAGCAGGCAAGGATCCGCTCGACGAGAGAGTATGACCTGGCCGGGTATGCGCTGGCCGGCAACCTGTGCCTGCTGGCATTCGGCATATTGCTCGCGCTCGATAAGTACATAGCACAGAAGGCTGATGCAAAGATCAGGACGGCAGTCCGCGGCAGTCCGCCTGATCGTGTCCGCAGTACTGCTGGCAGAGATGTTTAAGCTGCCTTTGATGTCGGACCTCTCACTGTTGAATGAATGGGGCCTCGTCCTGCCCGCGGCGGCTGTGACTGCCGGGTACATGCTGATAACGGCGGTCGTGGATTTGGTGATCGCGAGGAAAAAAGCTCTACCGACGGTCGATTAAATATTCAGAAAAACAGTTGACAGGCCGGAGATAAGGCGCTATTATACACGCAATTAAATATTTATAAACCGTTGAAGCGGAGATAACGGCGTTGATGCCACTACAGAGAGCCCGGTAAGCTGAGATTCGGGTGTGAAACAATTCGTCAAATGGACCGCTGAGGGCGCATGGAAATGCACGCGTGGAAAACGTGCAGAGTATTGTGCGACGTGAGGCATACGTCAGTTGCCGGGGATATGTTGGTATCCCGCAAGTGCACGGAGTCATTTCCGTGAATTCAAGGTGGCACCGCGGATAACAGTGTTTACTGATGCTTATTCGTCCTTGACAGAAGTCCCTATTGGGGCTGTTGTCAAGGACTTTTTTGTTGCACTGAGAGTGAGAGCGAGCAGCAGACAAGACGTGGAGCACATCATGCTCGCATGAATGTACGCAGCGGATTGGATGGCCGTTCATTTGAACGGCAGCCACAGCGAACGGCTCTGCCGTGAGCTGTTGCCCGCGGGGAAAAGTAAATACGCCAATCCGCCAACACGGGAGGCTGCATTGTCTGAAGCGCGTGAGCGCAGAAAGGAAGTTTATGACAGATTACAGAAAAGAAGCAGAGGCTATCAGGGAAGAGATAGTCACCAACAGAAGGACCATCCACGGCTACGCGGAGCTGGGGCTCGACCTGCCTAAGACCGCCGCGTACGTGATGGAGCAGCTAAAGAGCTACGGCTATGAGCCTCAGCTGTGCGGCAAGTCGGGCGTGACGGCGACCGTCGGCAACGGCGGCAAAGTGCTGCTGATCAGAGGCGACATGGACGCGCTGCCTATGGCCGAGCAGACCGGGCTGCCCTTCGCTGCGACAAACGGCAATTGTCACAGCTGCGGACACGATCTGCACACGGCGATGCTGCTCGGAGCGGCGAAGCTGCTCAAAGAGCATGAGAACGAGCTGAAGGGCACGGTCAAGTTCATGTTCCAACCGGGCGAAGAGGTCCTCGGAGGCGCTGAGGAGATGATCGCCGCAGGACTCATGGAGAACCCTCACGTAGACGCCGCGATGGGCATGCACGTAAGCTCCGGAGGCAAGTATTCAAAGGTCGGCCTTATCACCTACAAGAGGGAGTACTCGACATTCTCCGGCGATATGATCAGGATCACTGTCAACGGCAAAAACGCCCACGGCTCCAGCCCGGAGACCGGCGTGGACGCGATCAATGTGGCGGCGCATATCGTGACAGGTCTTGAGGCGCTGCATTCACGTGAGATCACGAGCAAGGAGTACGCGATGGTGCTCACCGGCAAGATCTACGGCGGCGACAGCTGTAACACCGAGGCCGGCACCTGCACGCTGGAGGTATCCGTCAGAGCATCTTCAAATGAGGCGCGCGACTTCCTGAAGCGCCGCGTGAAGGAGATCAGCGAGGGCATTGCGGCAACTTTCAGAGCGACCGCGGACGTGGAGTTCGTATACGGCATGCCGTCGATGTACAACGCGCCGGAGATGTGCGACTGTGTACCCGGCTACTGTGAGGAGCTCTTCGGAGCGGAACAGGTGCTGGAGCTGCATGAGACCGGCGGCACGGAGGATTTCACCGCGGTAGCGGCGCTCGTACCGTCCGTATACCTGCACATTGGATCCGGCTCTATCGCGGGTGAGGAGATCACGCATCACAATCCAAAGATCATATTTGACGAAGACGTCCTGCCGCTCGGCACCGCGACCTACGCGCACGTGGCGGCGAGATATCTGGAAGAACACGAAGCATAAACAAACCGCGGGCGCGCCCGTGCTGTTCTTTCGAGCACTTTTCAGCAAGTGCGAGAAAGAAGCAGCCGAGGCAGCGAGCGGAAGAAATCGTTTTATTGAATACACAGGGACGGTTCTTCCGTATTCATAATGATAACAAAAGAACCGTCCCCATGCGGTCAAAGTATTTCTCAAAGGGGGAGAAACAACATGTCAGCGATATACGCACTTACCATAGTACTTTTTATCTACGCGATCGGAGATATCATCTCATATGTGACCAAGGCAAAACTGCCGTCGGCCGTAGCCAGGAGCATAATCATCCTGGTAGGTCTGTGGACAGGCATACTGCCCGAGGACACCTTCAATCTCTCGACAATCGGCGGCTTCGGAATGATGGCCGTGACACTTATGATCACGATGCTCGGCACCACGATCGACACTCCCGAGCTGAAGCGCCAGTTCAAGACGATCCTCGTCTGCCTGGCGGGCGTGGTCATCTCCACGATCATCATCATCGTGATCGGCAGATTCATCATCAAGCCTGAGTACGCGTACGTCGGCTCCGCGGTCTACGCGGGCGGCAGCGCAGTCATCCTGATGATGACCGCGGCGCTCAAGGAACTGAGCCTCGTAGAGGTCATCGGTTTCTTCACGATCCTCGGCACGGCCCAAGGCTTCTTCGGACAGCCGGTCTGCTCATATTTCCTGCGCCGCTACTCCAAAGAGTTCCTGGCCGATCCCGCGAATATAGATGAGTGGGCGGACGCCGAGACTGAGGCGGGCGAGAAGAAAAAGAGGAAGTTCCTGCAGCTTCCCGAAAAGTACGACCGCATACCGGTGATCCTGTTTAAGGTGGCCATACTGTCATCCGTAGCGGCGTTCCTCGCGAATCTCACCGGCGGCAAGGTCCACGCTTTCGTCATCTCCATCGTCCTTGGCTGGGCGGCTGTTGAGAGCGGCTTCCTGAAAAAGAGCGTGCTCAACCACATCGAATCCAGCGGCATCATCACTTTCCTGGCGGCCTGCGTGCTCTTCGGAAACTACGTCGGCATCACGCCCCAGATGTTCCTCGGATACATCGTTCCGATCTTCGTAGTCATGATACTGGGTATGATCGGTACCGCCATCGGCGGATTTGTAATGGCAAAGGTCACCAAGATGCCCGTCGGCCTCGCGATCGCGCTCGGCCTGACCTGCACCTTCGGTTTCCCGAATACCATGATCCTGACAAACGATGTCTGCGACGCTATGGCCGGCAATGAGCGCGAGCGCAAAGCTCTGTACAACGTGCTCATGCCCAAGATGCTCGTGGCAGGTTTCGTCACCGTCACGATCACCTCAATGTTCGTCGGCAGCTTCGTACTTGCGATGTTCTTCTGATGGATCGATAGAAAATTGAATACAGACAGTAAGAAGCGCCGGGCTGCAGTGCAGCTGCCGGCGCTTCGTTAGTGTTGCCGCCGGGAGCAGGAGCGGGTATAATTAAAGTGTATACACTGCTGATACGGATACGGAGGCGTGCCTATGGCTGATACCAGAAAGCTGAAAGTCTACGAGGCATGGGGCAGGAATTACAGACCGGTCCCGGAAATCATCCTCAAAAGTGATTGGCTGAAGCAATACGGTTTTACCGAAGACACTCCAATTCACGTCCACTGTGAAGACGGAAAACTCACGATCACACCTCGTGACCCCGATCCTGTTCCTGATAAAATCGGGAATATCCTTTCCTCGCTTTCAGAAAAAGAGCGACGGATCCTGGAGAGATCTCTCCAAAGAACGCATTAAGAACTGAATAAAGAAATGAGAAATGTACGAAGAA
>Ga0256405_10003500_pt1 | contig 32161 bp, 22 predicted proteins | sample RumenRJG_02DNA_FD_189096 | JGI IMG/M metagenome (GOLD analysis project Ga0256405, IMG submission 189096) | Bovine rumen microbial communities from Lethbridge, Alberta, Canada - RJG_02 | ecosystem: Host-associated > Mammals > Digestive system > Stomach > Rumen | place: Canada: Alberta...
CCGTAGTTAAGAGAGAATCCCTTTACGATATCGTTGTCGAGCTTGTAAGAAGCAGAAAGACCTGCAACCTTGAAGCGGAACTTAGATTCACTTGAGCCGAATTCGTTACCGAAGAGTTCACTTGAACTGTATGTCTGATCAGCGCTCTTGCTAACCTGGTAAGATTTCTTAACGTATTTGTATTCTGCCTTACCGTCTTTGTCACGTCCCTGATATTCGTAAGCGTAGTATTCTTTTGTTTCCTTAAGGTCAACATAAGAGTAGTTACGATAGTCGAAATCAGCATAAGTACCGATTGTAAGGTTTCCAAGGTTTACAGTAGCAGCAGGTTTGAATCCCCACTGAGCACCACCGTCTTTGAGGTAAAGTGGATCGTTGTCGCTACCGAAGCGGCTTCCGTACCAAGACTGGCGTCCGTAAGCATTTTCCTGTGTTTTGTATGTAAGCTTACCAATATAAGCCTGATAGTATTCATCGTTAGCATCGATTGTCTGCAATGGCATTTTAGCACTTGCACCCATGTCGAGCTGGAGCATATCCATAGGTTTGAAGAAAGCATTTACAGAAACTTTCTGTTCGTTCAATACACCAAGCTGATCAGAAAGATCGAATGTAGCATCATCGTGGTTTTCACGAACGTAGAGCATAGAAGCCTGAGCACCGCGGAAACGGTAAGATGCAGTAGCACCGAACTTTTCAGTTTCATATCCAACTTTTACAGCACCTGCAAAGTTCTTGATTCCCTTGATATCGGCACGGCGGTACCAAACATCAGTTGAGTAACCAAAGTAGTCTGTTGTGTTTGTAGAGTTAGCAATGTTATCTTCAATGATTTCTTCAGAAGATTTCTGGTGTGTAGCAAGCAATCCCTGAGCAGCAACCTTGAGTTTTCCTTCGCCAAGAGCGATTTCGTCTTTAGCACCAAGGATGAAGTCATGTTCAACTGGTTTGTAGAAGATCCAGTCGCCATCGTACATACCGTTTGTCTGGAAGTCGATTACGAGCTTATCTTTAGAAACACCTGCCCAACCCCAGTAACCGTATTTTGTACCTTTGCGGTCAGCTGTTTTGTTAGGAGCGAATCCTACATCAAATGTAAATCCAGTTTTTTCTTCGAGGAAAGCAACAGCTTTGTCACCAAGGCTGAACTGGTTGAATCCACCAACGTGCTGATAACCAGCATCCCATGAGCCAGAAACTGTTGTCCAGATAACTGCATCACGGATAGATGGCTTAGCATAGTTGAAACCAGTAACGAAGTTTACATAAGGAGTGTTGAAACCGAACTTAAGGTGTCCGAGGAATGGGTTTGATCCTGGTCCTGGGATTGAACCGAAAGAAGTTCCTGTTTTGTTATCTGTAGCCTGTGCAAGGTAGTTAACCGGGCTTGCAATAAGACCAGATACAAGGTTCTTGAGTCCGTCTTCTACAGAAACTACGTCGTTGTTGTATTTGTCACGGCGGTAGATGTAGTTAAGGGCTTCTGTCTTGTTACCAGCATAGTCTTCCATTTCTGTTTCTGCCAATGCGATTTCTACGTAAACCGGGCAGTTAGGAAGGAAGTTACCAGCAAACTTGTTGTAAGACTTCATACCCATTGTAACGGAACCAAGTTCGAGACCTTTATTAACATTGTATTTAATAGTGTTCTTGTAAGTAGTTGCATTACCATAAGAATTCTTTCCAAGACTCTGTGAGAATGTGTAAGTCTTGTGATTCATGTTGTTAGTAATGTAGTTAGCCTGAACACCGATCATTGTCCAAGAAATGAAGTTGATCTTTGCCTTCTTAGAAGCACCATCGTCAGCATCGCCGCCTACAAGGTCGTCGATAACAATGTGGCTGTTCTTACCACCGAAACCATCGTCAACGAAGTCTGGGGCACGAAGGTCAGTTGTCCAGTTACCGTCAGAGATGAACTTATAGCGTCCTTCTTCGCCGGCTTTGAAATTAACTGTAAGGGAGAAACCTTTTTCACCCTTTTCCATAGGGAGGGCTCCGTCCTGCCAGTTTGTGAAGTCACCAGCAAGGAGAACCTCTGAAGCACGAGGGTTACCGTAGAAGAATGTTACGGCAATAGTACCATCGGCATTTTTTTTCGCAGATACATCGGCAAACATAGCAGCCGAGAGCATCAGGAAAACCGAGATGAAAGCGAATAATTTTTTCATCTTATCCTCCAAATTTTGTTCTAGAAGCGCAGGAAAATAAACAGGAAGCAGAGAGAGCAGGTTCATGCGAGCAAAACCCGAAAGAAGATGCAGACAAAGCGCCCATTAAATTTCCAGCTTATTTTTCATTATAGTTAAACATTTTTTGCTGTCAAATAAATTTTTATTTTTTTTGTAATTTTTTTTAAAAAAAACTGTTTAAAATGGCGTTATAAACGACAAAGGCGACTTTTTCTCAATAAAGCCGCCTTCGTTTTATCAAAATATTCTGATTTTTTATAAAAATATGACACCGCAGAATCAGACACGGTGCATGGCACTGAAAACCTTCTCAGACATAACATTGATTTCAACACCCATTTCATCTGCCTTTTTTGACAGGGAATTTCTGAGTCCGTCAATGTCAATATCTGCATTTTCAAAACTGACCATCATCATCATGACAAAATTTCCAGAAAGAATTGTCTGAGTAATATCCGCAATATTAATTTTATGTTCTGCAAGGAATGAACTTACGTTCGCAATGATTCCGACCTTGTCACTTCCTACAACTGGAATAATAGCATTCATGATTTCAGTTTACTGCATTTAGTAAGGCTGTTTCAAGGTACCGGAAACTATATTTGAGCGAAGTCAAACAAAAAATTCAGGAGCCTGAACACCTGCCATCTGCATAGCTTCTGCGCCCTCATCAAAAGTGAACGTAACTTCTCCGCCAATAAAATCCGCAACCACTTTTCCACCTTTTGACAAAGAACCAAAGAGAACTTCATCAACCAGAGGATCTGCAATTTTTTCTTCTATTATGCGGGAAAGATTACGGGCTCCCATAGAACGGGAATAACCGCTTTCTAATAGATGATTTTCGCAGCGTTCAGTAACAAAAAGACGAACTTTCTTAGAAAGGAGCCTATCTGCAAGCTTTTTCCACTCTTTGTGAACCACATTAAGAACTACAGATTTTTCAAGGTGATCAAACGGTATTATTGCATCCAGACGATTTCTGAATTCCGGGGAAAATTCACGCTGAACAGCTTCCATAAGGTCAAGCGAATCACTATTCACTTCTGTTTCCATCCCTTCAATTCCAAAACCAAGTGACGGACGTTCCATGTCGCGGGCACCTGCATTGCTGGTCATTATAATTATGCAGTTCCTGAAGTCTGCCTTGCGCCCCTGATTGTCAGTAAGCACACCATAATCAAGAACCTGAAGAAACACATTGTAAATATCCTGATGGGCTTTTTCTATTTCGTCAAAAAGTATTACCGAATGAGGATTCTTGCGGACGTCGTCCGTCAGGAGACCGCCGGCTTCGTAACCGACATACCCCGCAGGAGAACCTATAAGACGGCTTACTGTATGACGTTCCTGATACTCGCTCATGTCATAGCGAAGAAGCGGAACCCCAAGATTTGCTGCAAGACAGCGTGCAAGCTCTGTTTTTCCAACACCGGTAGGTCCGACAAAAAGAAAGCTTGCATCCGGCTTATCAGGATTCTTAAGACCCGCCCTCGCACGCTTTACGGCCTTTACAACGTGTTCAACAGCCCTGTTCTGCCCGAATATCTGCGACTTAAGTCTGGACTCCATTGCAGATAACTGCTCTTTTTCGCCACCGGTCATACTCTCCAAAGGCACATGCGCCATTTTTGAAACTACCCTGCGGATCAGCTGCGTTGTAACGACAGCCTCCTCCGTATAGGCCGACACAGCCGGTTCTGCTTCATCAGAAAGCTGAAGTCTTGCAACCGGAATTCCTTCAAAACCGCCGTTCTTTTTTATTTTTGCAAGCGCACCAGCCTCATCAATTATATCTATTGCCTTATCAGGAAGCCTGCGGTCTGCCAGAAACTGAACGGCAAGATCCACTGCATTTTCTACAGCAGATTTCTGATACCTTACATTATGATAGGACTCATACCGTGGCAAAAGCCCGTTCAATATCTTAACGGTTTCCGAGCGGCTCGGCTCAAGAATGTCAATTTTCTGGAAGCGGCGTGCAAGCGCATGATCTTTTTCAAAGCTTTTTGAAAATTCCTCAAACGTTGTTGAACCGATTACCCTCATTTTGCCAGAAGCAAGTGCCGGCTTAAGAAGGTTTGCAGCATCCATATTGGACGTACCGTTAGAACCAGCTCCCATAATCATGTGAATTTCGTCTATAAAGAGAATTGCATTCTTAAGTTTTACTATTTCATCAACGACTGCATGGAGCCGCTCCTCAAAATCGCCACGGAATTTGGAGCCGGCCATAAGGGCTCCTATATCAAGTGAGAATATGCGGCTTTCCTTCAGTTCCGGCGGCACTTTTCCCTGCACGATACGCTGGGCGAGCCCCTGTGTAACGGCAGTCTTTCCTACTCCGGCATCGCCTACATGAAGAGGATTATTCTTTACGCGGCGGCACAAAATCTGAATAGTACGCTCTATTTCATCCTGTCTGCCCACAAGAAGATCATACTCACCTCTTGAAGCCGCCGCAGTCATATCCACGGTAAAGCGTTCAAGCGCATTTTTTCTGTTAGCAGCCGGATTCATTCCCTGAACAGAAGGATCTCCTTCGGAAAGCTGTATTATTCCCGGCTGCGCAGACGGACGTTCTTGTCTTCTCATCCGGGAAATAGCTTCAAGAAGCATAACCCTGTCAACACCGCTGATCATAAGATAATAGCAGCAGTAATTTTTTTTCTCATCCAGCATACTTACCAAAACATCCGTAACATCGACTGCAGAACGTTCACTGGAAACACAATTAAAAACAGCCCTGTTCATGACAGATTGGAAGGCGACGCTTTCCAACGGTCCTTTTGACGAAGGATCGTCAACACAGGGAACTTTAGTATCAAGAAAAAAATCTATACCGTCCCTGAGTTTTTTCAAATCTGTACCGGCCTGGCTAAGCACACCGCAGACAACCTCGGTATTCAGCGCAGCCCTTAACAGATGTTCCGGTGTTAAGAATTCATGCCCTGACTTTTTTGCAAGCACGAGAGCGTCTGAAAGAACCTTTCCTAAAACTGAGCTAATCTTCATTCTTTTTCCACCTCAACTTTAAGCGGAAACCCGTTCTTTCTGGCCCTGCCTGTTGCAAGCCTTGCACGGGAAACAGCAATATCGTATGTATAAACCCCTACCACGGCCCGTCCAGACCTGTGGACTGCTTCCATAAGAGAAACAGCCTCTTCTTCCCCTTTATGAAAAATATCTTCCAATACTTCAACCACAAATTCTTTTGTCGTAAAATCATCATTATAAAAAACCACGCTGCATTCAGGCGGAATTTCAAAAATCACTGTATCTGCAAAATCCGAACTTTGACTTGAGCCTACTGAAGTTTCATCCATGTTTTAAATATAGCACAATTTATCTTTAATGTGATAAAAATCTGTTCTCTGCGCAACATTTTGCCGATACAAAAATATGGCTAAAAAGAATTTCCTTTCAAAAATAAGAGTAACTTATAACGCACCCGTCACATTATCTTTTGCAATTCTGGCAGGCTTGATTCTTATCCTGAACACGGTTTTAAAAGGAACTTTGATTCCTGCGCTTTTTACCGCACCAGGAAACATAAAATGCAGCATTCCTTTCAACCCTGGCAATTTCCTTGACTATTTCAGATTGATTTTTCACGTTTTCGGTCATTCAGACTGGAATCATTTCTTATCGAACATGGCATTCATTCTCTTGCTAGGACCAGTAATCGAAGAACGCTACGGCTCACCGATTCTTACCGTAATGATGTCCATCACAGCTCTTGTTACCGGAGTCCTGAATGTATGCTTCAGTCCGGTTCAGATGCTGGGCTCCAGCGACATTGCATTTATGATGATTCTCCTAGCCTCTTTCACGTCAATCTCAAAGAGTCAGATCCCGCTTTCATTCATTCTCGTGCTGGCATTATATATAGGCAGGGAAATCCTTGGTTCCGGCGAAAATCAGAATATTTCTACACTGGCTCACATTGCAGGCGGTATCTGCGGAAGTCTTTTTGCTTTTCTTGCAACCCCAAGACCTAAATCTGCAAAAACCGTTACTTCCAAAACCCCATCTGCAAAAAGCGCAAAAGAACGCCTAGCCGAAATTGACGCACAAAGCCCCCGTTTTGCAAAAAATCAAAATTCTTCAAAAAATGATGATGATACAACGCTGGTTGGTTCAATTGAATTGTAAGCAATCTGCATAAAAAAGGGGCTGACTAATAAGTTCTATTAGCAGTGGTTGAGTTTATCGAAACCACTGCATATAACGTACAAGGTCATTTCGACAGGCTCAATAACCTTATAGTTCAAACTTATTAGTCAGCCCCTTTTTTCTTAGAAACGAAATAATTAACTATCTGTAAATGGCCCTTACACCGGTTACGCTTTCGCAGGCAGCAAGCTTAGAAATGATGTCTTCACCGACTTTTCCATCTACGTCGATAAGGTTGTAAGCTACGTCGCCGCGGGCCTGGTTAATCATTCCAGAAATATTCAGTTTTGCTTCACCAAGGATTGTAGTGAACTTACTGATTGTATCCGGAATATTTTTGTGGCTGATACAAAGGCGTGTTCCGCCGGCAGGAATCGGGTTTTCACTGTAAGTCTTAGGGAAGTTTACAGAATTTACGATGTTTCCGTTTTCAAGGAAATCTTTAAGCTGATCAGCAGCCATTACAGCACAGTTATCCTCGGCTTCCGGAGTACTTGCACCAAGATGAGGAAGAACGATTACATTTTCTTTGTTCAAAAGTTCTTCGCAGGCAAAATCTGTTACATGGCAAGCAACTTTTCCGCTCTTGATTGCGTCAAGAAGATCGGCATTATTTACAAGGCCGCCGCGGGCAATGTTAAGAATGCGGACGCCGTCTTTCATCTGCTTAAGAGTAGAAGCATTGATCATACCCTTTGTATCGTTTGTCTGTGGAACATGAATTGTAATGTAGTCAGAATTCTTGTAGATTCCTTCAAGTGTTTCTGAATGCTGAACGTTGCGGTCAAGACTCCATGCAGCCTTAATTGAGAGGAACGGATCGTAACCGATAACTTTCATTCCGAGCTGGATTGCAGCATTTGCAACCATAGCACCGATTGCACCAAGACCGATTACACCAAGAGTCTTTCCCTTAAGTTCTGGTCCAACGAACTGGCTCTTTCCTTTTTCTGCAAGATCAGGAATTTCGTCGCCCTTACCAGCAAGACCGTTTGCCCATGCATTAGCTTTTACGGCAGGACGGCTTGAAAGCAAAAGTCCAAGAAGAACAAGTTCTTTTACAGCATTAGCGTTTGCCCCTGGAGTGTTGAATACAACAACGCCCTTTTCTGTAAGTTCAGGAATCGGGATATTGTTTACACCTGCACCTGCACGGGCAACAGCCTTTACGCTTGCAGAAAGTTCCATCGAGTGCATATCTGCCGAGCGAACAAGGATTGCATCAGGATTGTTGATTTCTGAAGCAATTTCATAGTTATCGCGGTCAAGGCGGTTAAGCCCTACAGCGGCAATTTTGTTAAGTGTCTGAATTTTGAATGACATATTTTTCTCCTAACGAGGTGGTTGAGTGGTCCCTGAGCCCCGTCGAAGGGCTTGTCGAAACCACCTTTTTTTTCGCCAAACCAGGCAATTCTTCATAATGACCATTTATCAAGGCTTCTCTTTTTTTTCGGCTCCATCCTTGAACCTGTTTTTCACGCAGAAATGCTTCTTTTATACTAAAACATTCTTCAAAATAAACAAGTTCCACAGGAAGCCGATGTTTCGTATATTCTGCACCAAGCCCCATATTATGTTCTTCAATACGACGTGCAAGATTATTCGTACTACCTACATAGTAAGAATTATCCTTGCACCGCAAAATATACATATAACCTTTCAATGAGCATTCCTTCAATGGTGGTTTCGATACGCTTCGCTACTCAACCACCACAAAAAAGCCCGTTGGTTGAGTAGACCGTCAGGTCGTATCGAAACCACCACTTACGCTCCCTTCGAGAGCCTCAGGGAGCGTGAATTATTTATTCTCAGCAGCAAACGCCGTTCGCTTACGCTCACTTCCCGAGTTTTGCATTCGCAAAACTCGTTCTTACCTAGTTATTTTTAGCAAACTCTTTCATGAAATTAACTAAAGCTTTTACACCTTCGATGCTCATTGCATTGTAGATAGAAGCGCGCATACCACCTACAAGGCGGTGACCTTTAAGGTTTACAAGGCCTGCAGCAGCTGCTTCTTTTACGAACTTGTCGTTGATTTCCTTTTCTTTTGCAAGAGCAGCTTTTTCAGCGTCTGTGCGGTCAGCTTCGTCTTTTTTGCCAGCTGCAGCAGTTTCTGCAGTAGAGTACTTTGTAAGGAAAGGAACGTTCATCAAAGAGCGGCTTCCCTTTTCTGCTGTTGCGTGATAGAAGTTTCCTTCGTTGTTATCAAGGTAGTTGTAAAGCAAATCAGCCTTAGCTACGTTCAACTTATTGATTCCAGCAGCACCGCCGTTCTTTTCAATCCAGTGAAGAACTTTTCCAAGAACGTAGATTGTGTAGCATGGAGGAGTATTGTACATAGAATCATTGTCTGCGTGAGTCTTATAGCAGAGCATTGTTGGAGTTCCAGGAAGACAAGCTTCTGGTTCACAAATCAAATCTTCGCGAATGATAACAAGAGTAACACCTGCTGGAGCCAAATTCTTCTGAGCACCTGCAAAAAGCAAGCCGAACTTAGAAACGTCAAGTTCTTCGCTCAATACACAAGAAGAAATATCAGCTACCAAAGGGATATTTCCAGTTTCAGGAATGTACTCGTAGTGAGTTCCCATAATTGTGTTGTTGAAACAGATGTAAGCGTAGTCGTAGTCGCCTTCGATTTTTTCAACTTTTGGAATATATGAATAGTTCTTGTCCTTGCTAGATGCGATAACATCTACAGCAACGCCAAGTTTTTTTGCTTCTGCGGCAGCTTTCTTTGCCCAAACACCAGTTTCGATGTAAGCAGCCTTCTTGTTCTTGATACCAAGGTTCTGTGCAACCATTGCAAACTGAGTAGAACCACCACCCTGAACGAACAGGATTTTGTAGTTTTCAGGAACCTTCATCAACTTGCGAACCATTGCTTCAGCATCCTGAATGATTGGTTCATAAGCCTTTGAACGGTGGCTCATTTCCATTACAGACTGACCAGTTGTGCCGTATTCAAGCATTTCTGCAGCACATTCTTTAAGAACGTCTTCCGGCAGGCAGCTAGGACCTGCACTAAAATTCCATACTCTAGACATTTATAACCCCTGTGTGAGCCCGTTAACGAGCCCTAATTTGTTAACAATTTTGTATATGCAGAATCCTACAAACACAGACAGTTTTATTCAATTAATTATAAAAATAAAAAAGATTGGATTCGGGTTAAAATCAGTAAAAAAAGATGCTTTTATGTAGTTATTGTGAAATCTCTAACAATAACTACAAACTACTGGCTTCCACTTCTTTTTCCACAAGCGAAAGCGCAATCACCGGCGATACATTCTGAACCTTTATTCCATCAGGAACAGAGAAAACTGCATTCGTGTAATTTACAATTCCCTTTATTCCAGCCTTTACAAGACGGTCTGCCATTTTCTGAACTTCCGTTTCCGAACAGCAGAGTACAGCGTATTCGATTTTTTTTAAGGGACACACAGTTTCTATGCGGCTTGCCGGGAAAAGTTCAAATGTAGAACGCAAAAGCTCTACCCTATTCAAGTTAGAATCAAAGCCTGCGCAAACCTCAAAGCCGCTTTTTTCAAAAAAATCATTATCAAGAAAAGCCGCTCCAAGCCGTCCAAGCCCTACAACACAGACACGTTTTTTTCGTGCAGAGCCATCATCGCCAAAAAGTCCTAGCGCAGATTTTATATCTTCCGCAAGAACATTAACGTCATAGCCGTTTCTAAAGCCACGGTGCTCAGCAGGAAGCTCCGCCTGCACAAAATCATAACGGACAAGAGAATCTTTTACTCCTAAAAGAAACGCAATTTCCTTAGAAGTCACGCGTTTTTTTTCGCAACTTTCCAGAAAATTCAGCAAAAGAAAGAGACGTTTTTTTGTTGATTCAGAGAGTTTTCGGCTCATATAAAAAAATATACAGAATTCTTTAAAAAGAAAAAACCTGGCCGGTAAAAGAATGGGAAAACGGCCAGGTCAAAATAAGGAGGACTGTTCTAGCGATCGAAACGTCGGTTGCCCAAGAATGCAACGGATATTCCAGACATCGGGCGTACAGCAGTGTCGTAGTACGAAAGAACTTCTTCAGAAAACAGCTTATCAAGTTTTTCCTGATAAGACTTGATTTTTCCAACGTAGTTCAACGTTGACTGCGGCGTATTGTCAGCACGCACTTTATTTGTTCCTGCATTGTACATAGCCAGTGCAGCAACTTCATTTCCTGCTACGTTCATACAAAAGCGCAAGTGGCTCATACCATATTTTGCGCTTGTAGCAGGATTAAAGAAATCCTCTTCCCTTAACTGCGGAAAGGACTTGTTATTCAACTGAAACAATCCGCGGTCAACAGAAGCATTTCTATTTTTATTCACAGCGTTTACATCATAGCGGCTTTCTGTATAAGCAAGCGCGAATGCAAGCGACAAAGGAATGTCATTTTTTTCAGCTTCTTCAAGGATTGCAAGAGCTGTCTCCCGGCTGCCTGTAACATGCAGATAGAACCATTCAACAGCAGCTCTTGAAGTAGGCTGTCTGTAAAGAGCAAGACCGGCATCACCGTTCATTGCCTTCTTTGAAAAAAATCCGGCTTCTTCAATAAGGATATTAAAGTCTGCAACGACCTCATTATCAGTACGAGTCGTTGGCTTTACAATTGGTATAGCAGAAACATCTTCTTTTGCTGGAAGCACATTTCCGATCACAATCGTAACGACAAGAAGCAAGCCGCAAAATATAAGTGAGTTACGACATGAGTTGCGGAATCCTGAAACTTCATTCTGATTCATTCGTCTAACTCCTTCGTTCGAACTTACGATGTGTACTATGCCACAAGAAAACAATTGAATCAAGAGAAATTTGAACTTTTTTAGTGAATTTTTTTACAATTTTTTGAATCTTTTTGAAAATTTCGCATATATTACGGTTTATTGCAAAATTTTACCAAAATTTTATTTTTTATACAAAATAAAATTAGATGATTGAACCTGCTGTTCAAGTTTTTTTTCAGAAATTACAGCAGAATCAACAAAATAAACGTAATGACCATGCTTTACGTTCATTTCATTTACGAACCACTGGCTGTAACTGTTCGGGCCAAGATCAGAGTCCTTTTCAAGAAGTTCAACCGGAACAGCAAAGCCTATTACGCTGGTGCAGTCCTTTATGCGCCGCGCACAATGAACCATAGCGTCTATGTAAGACTGAACTGTATCCGCATCAGGAAGCTGCTTTACTGTCTGAGGAATTATAAATGCAAAACGTCCGTATTTTTCCAGAAGCTTAAGATAGTCACGCATAACAGCAAGAAATTCTTCATTGTAAACACCAGGTTGAAGCTCAACGGCTGACCATTTTACCTGAATTCCAACCAACTCAGACGATTCCGAGGGAAGTTCTGCGGAAGAAATATTTTCGCCATAGATCAAGTGCAGCTTTTCTGTATTAAAAACTGCATTGCCTTCGATTTTCACAAGTTTATTATTTTCTGATTTAAATAAAGGGTCAAATTTCATATTTTTTCCTCATGCAAAAAAAAAGACCTTTGATGAACAAAGGCCCTTTTCAACAACTTGAATTCAAGTTACATAAACGACAAGACTATTCTGTCAAAATCTTAATAACTTCAGCTTTGTCCTGTGTGCTAAGAATCTGCTGTCGTTTATCGGCACTCTTGAAAAGCAGGCTAACTTCAGCAAGGAACTGAAGGTGAGGTCCTGTTTTATTCACTGGAGACAATGTCATGATAAAGATTCTGCATGGTTCCTGATCCAATGAATCAAAGTCCACCGGATTATCAGAAATACCGATACATGCTACAAGGTCGCTTACAGAATCAGTTTTTCCGTGAGGAATAGCGATTCCGTGCTTCATACCAGTAGACATTTTACGTTCGCGGTCAAGAACACACTCACGTGCACCGGCTTTATCAGAAACTTTTCCCGCTTTTACGAGAATATCAAGCATCTCATCAATAATTTCTTCTTTTGTTGTTCCCTTCAAATGAAGGTTTACAGTATCTGTTGTTAATACGGTTCTCAAATCCATAGTTTAAGTTTATTCACGCTTATAAATTATGTCAAGAAAAAATCTCGGTAATTACCGTAAAAAATGTGCAAAGTTTCAAAATTGAAATATTTCCACAGCGGCTTATAGCGCAGAATGCCAGATTGCATTGACCGTGCATTTAATTACAGAATTTGATATAATCGAGGATATGACAGCAATTGAAAAATTCAGATCTGACGCAGTGCGTTCCCTGAAGCATGCACGGGCGGACAACAACGGGCGGTATGATGCCGCGAAGGCATGCGAATACCTTCAGAATCTTTTTATACGAAGCTGCACCGTTTCTTCGGGAATCAGCCGCGCAATAGCGTTTTACTGGCGTGACCAATATGTTGACCGGTCAGTGGATTTTGCAAACGAACCGTCTGAAGCGAATATCGACAAAATGTGCGCGCTTCTTTCTTTTTTGAATGACGCAGACGAAGGAGAAGAGATTCTTTCTCAGAATGACCTTGAAGAACTTTCGGACGCAATCAACGATGAAGCAGAGACCATGCCGCTTGATCAGCTGCAGAGCCTTATGGGCAAGCTTGTTGAGCGCGGAGCCCTTTAAGGGGAATGATTTAAAATATGTGTAAAGAACTGTATTCAAGCTGCAGCCAATGTCCGCGGAAATGCGGTGCTGACAGAAACAGTGGTAAATGCGGTTTCTGCGGTGAAAGCACAGAAGTACGCGTTGCAGTAGCCTGCCTGCATTTCGGTGAAGAACCGCTTATCACCGTACACGGCGGAAGCGGAACAATTTTTCTTACCGGATGCACTTTGCGCTGTGCATTCTGCCAGAACTACCAGATTTCACAGAACGGAATTGGACGTGCTGTTTCCAGCGAAGAATTCACGCAGATATGCCTTAAGCTTCAGAATGCCGGAGCGGAAAATATAAATCTTGTAACCGGAAGCCACGCAATACCGAAGCTGGCCGAATACATAAAAAACGCCAAAGAAAACGGCTGCTCCATACCTTTCTGCTGGAACAGTTCTGCCTTTGAGAGCGTTGAAATGCTGGAACTTTTAAAGCCATACGTTACGATATGGCTTCCTGACCTGAAAACCTTGAATTCACAGCTTGCCGGAAAACTTTTTGCCGCCCCGGAATACCCGGAAGCCGCGGTAAAGGCCATAAGCTGGATGATCCAGAACAACCCGATAAAAATCGAATCTGCAAAGGCTTCCAGAGATTATACAGACGCAAACGGCGAAAAAATAATCAAAGGGGAAGAACGCGAAAAAATGACGCAGGGCGTTATAATCCGCCATCTTTTTATGCCTGGAAAATTCAGTGAGACAGCGGATGTGCTTGGCTGGCTTAAAGAAAACGCTGACGGCAGAGCAATAATCTCATTAATGAATCAGTACACCCCTGTTCCGTTTTCAGAGGATGCCGGCCAATTAGAAAGCCGTAAAAAATCTCTTTCAGCAATAGAAAACCGCCTTGTAACCCCGCAGGAGGACAGTGACCTTCAGGATTTGATTGAAGCCTTTGACTTTGAAATGCTGTTCTATCAGGAACTTACCGACGATACCAGCTGGCTTCCCGACTTTACCCGTACGCAGCCATTCAGCAACAAGCTCGCCAAACCCTCCTGGCATTGGAATAAAGGATTCCTAGACTAACTGCGGACACGGAGGTCCGCACTTTGACGTAAGAATGCGCCAGCATTCTTACATGACAAAGTTTTTTAGGACAAAAAACTTTGTCCCTGGCATTGGAATAAAGGATTTCTGGACTAACTGCGGACATGGAGGTCCGCACATTGACGTAAGAATGCACCAGCATTCTTACATGACAAAGTTTTTTAGGACAAAAAACTTTGTCCCTGGCATTGGAATAAAGGATTTCTGGACTAATTGCGGACATGGAGGTCCGCTCATTGACGTAAGAATGCGCCAGCATTCTTACATGACAAAGTTTTTTAGGACAAAAAACTTTGTCCCCGGCACTGGAATAAAGGATTTCTAGACTAACTGCGGACATGGAGGTCCGCACATTGACGTAAGAAATCTTCAGTAAGCTTGGTGACAGCGGTCATTGACGGTTCCCCGAGAGGTTCCTGATTGAGGAAGGTACTGCTCATAAGCCCCTGTTATTTTGGAAACTCCGGGGGTTTTAGGGGGAGCAGAGCGCCCCCTAGGAGAGGGGGTAGAGAAAGACACGATGAAGCAGAGCAAATGACACTGCGTGCAGGGGCATTTGCGAAGCGGTTCGTGTCTGGAGCGAGGGGCAGGCGCCCCCTTTTGTTTTATTTAAATCCTTTTTTTTACCATGATTGTAAAAAAACGTGCTATAATAAGCACTATATGAACAAACTTGAAAAATCAATGGGCACTTCCATTCCTTTGGGAGCTATTTACACAACAAAAAAAGACGGCACCGTTATCGGTGAATATACAGACTTACCGGAATTTGCAAAATTCTGTAAAAAAGCCGGGCTTACACTTCTTCAGCTTTTGCCGGTGAACGATACAGGAACTCAGTCATCGCCATACAGCGGTCTGAGCGCATTTGCCCTTCATCCGATTTACATTGATTTAACTGCAATCCCAGAATTTGCTGCCGCTTATAAAAATGCAGACTTTAAGAAAGCCTATGACAAAATGATAAAGGACTTTCCGTATTCTGCTCAGGGGCGCTACAATTACTTGGGAATTCTTAACGCCAAGACGGATCTTCTGAACCGGTTGTACGAAACCACAGAAATCGCAAAAAATGCTGAAGCCGATGAAACCCTTGAAAAGTGGATCAAGAAAAATCCATGGATTATAAACTATGCGGTTTACAAGAACCTTAAGGTAAAATACAACCAGGCTACATGGAAAGACTGGTCAAAAGAAGACCGCACTCCGAGCGAAAAAGAAATCAAAGCCCGCTGGAATGATGGTGCGCTCAAAAAGAATCACCTTTTCTTTGCGTGGGTTCAGATGCGCGCAAACGAACAATTCAAGACTGCGACTGACGCTGTAAAGAAAGCTGGAATTACACTTAAAGGTGACATGCCGATCCTTATGAACGAAGACAGCTGCGATGCATGGGCACTTCCGAATATCTTTAATCACAATCTTAGAGCAGGAAGCCCTGTTGACGGTGAAAACCCGACTGGACAGAACTGGGGATTTCCTACTTACAACTGGGAATATCTTCGAGAGCATAAATTTTCATGGTGGGTTGACCGCCTTAAGAATGCTGAACAGTACTACGGTGCTTACCGTCTTGACCATATTCTTGGATTCTTCCGCATCTGGGCCATTCCAGCACGCGATACTACGGCTGTCCTTGGTCACACAGTTCCTTATGTTGCAATGACACGTGACGACCTGCACAACATCGGTTTTGACGACGGACGCATCCGCTGGTTAAGCCAGCCTCACGTTCATACAGGCCTTATTGAAGACATTACTTGGAATCATGGAACTGCTGTAGCCATTCTTTCTAAATTCATGAACAGGATCGGAAACGAAGAACTCTGGCTTTTCAAAGACACTCTTACCGGCGACAAGGATATTTATGAAGCCGATCTAAGCGCATTCTGCGAAGGAGACGCTCAGCAAAGATGTAAGGACGCATTAAGCAAGGCATGGCAGAACCGCTGTCTTATCGAAGTTACTACGGATCATTTTGTTCCAGTATGGACTTACTACACTTCTACTGCATGGGGCTCTTTGAACGACGGTGAAAAGAATGCCCTTAAAGGACTTTTTGACAGAAAGGAATGGGAACAGAACAAGCTTTGGGAAACTCAGTCGGATGAAATTCTTTCTACGCTGACAAAATCCGTTGACATGGTTCCTTGCGGAGAAGACTTAGGAGCAGAACTTCCTTGTCTTCCGTACGTAATGGAAAAGAACGGAATTCTCGGACTGCGCGTAAACCGCTGGACAAGACGATGGAAGGAAAACGGACAGCCTTACATTCCTCTTAATGAAGTTACATACCTTTCTGTAACGACAACTTCTGTTCACGATTCTACTACTGTTCGCCAATGGTGGCAGGAAGACAGAGGCGGTTCAGGCATGTTTGTAAGGACAAATCCTTGGGCATTCGGAATTGACGGATTCGATCAGAACCGAATCAATGAAACAGCAAATTCTCCGTTCTCACCGGAAATTGCAGAAGGCTACCTTAAGGGAGTTGCAACTGCAAATTCTGTATGGATAATAAATCCTCTTCAGGACTTTATGGCAATGGAGAAAAAATATTGGACGGCAGATTCCAACGCAGAGCGCGTAAACGTTCCTGGCAGCGTAAACGACTTTAACTGGACATACCGTATGCCTGTAACTGTAGAAGAACTTGAAAAAGACGATTCCTTGATCGGGAAAATCAAGGCTATCGTTGCTTTGCATAAATAAAGGAAAAAATATCAAAGATAATTCCGAAATTCATGCCTGTCGCTTGGAGAGAAGCAGAAGTAATTTTACCCCTCTTCACGACAGACTAGGCTTAGGGAGAGTCTTAACAGAGAGGAAAAAAGTATGGATATTTCTTACAACGAGTTTCATGTAGGACGAAAAATCCGCGACATCTGTAAATTTGATGAACGACTTTACTCATCAAGCGGAAACGTAATTCTTGGCAATCTTCCTGCTGTAAGGAAATTTGCAGAAAAGCTGAATGCTTATTTTGATGAAAAGAAACAGCCTGAAAAACGCATTGCAGTGGGTTCGCTGAACGCCATGGGGCTTATTGATGAAGTTTTTCATTATGTTTGTATGCTTTACCGTAGAGACAAGAATGTAGATTCATTTAAGGGCGTCCTTGCGGCTTTGGATACGGAATACACTAAGGAAGCAGTAGACAAGCTGCTATTGGAATTTATGGCTGAATTCCCACCAGTTGAAGTCTATCAGGGAAAACTGACTGCTGAAGAATACATTGCAAAAGAATGTATGGATGCCGGTACCGGCACAATGCGAAGCAACCGTGAGCAGACTCTGGAAGAATTGATACTGCTTCACCTTGCAAACGAAAACCCCGCTTTCAAACCTTTTTCAGTTCTTTTTGATGACATTGAACTTCAGAAAAATCCGCTTTACCAGAAGACCTGGGCTTCAATTCAGAAGTCATTCCAGAATCTTCCTAAGTTCGGACCTTTTAACCACGATCTTATAACTATGCTCCGCGAACCGGTTGTGTTCAGCCCGAACAGCCTTAAAGGTCAGCTTGACTATATTCGTCAGTATTGGGCAGACTTGCTTGGGGAATGGCTCCGCCGCCTGCTTGCCGGAATTGACACTCTTACTGAAGAAGAAAAAATGTTCATGCGCTACAACCCGATTAACGGCGGCGAAGTGAACATGGAACCATACAACTACGATGGTCTCATGAAAGAATATGAACGGTTCAGCCCTGATCGCGAATGGATGCCTTGCGTAATCCTTATGGCAAAGACCGTTCTTGTATGGCTGGATCAGCTTACAAAAAAATACAACCGTCCGATTACACGCCTTGACCAGATTCCTGATGAAGAACTGGACACCCTCCGGGACGAAGGTTTTACCGGGCTCTGGCTTATCGGTCTCTGGAGCCGTTCAAATGCTTCTAAGCGCATTAAGCAGCTTTGCGGAAACCCTGAGGCTGCAGCTTCGGCATATTCTCTTTACGACTATAACATTGCAGAAAATATTGGTGGATGGGATGCATTGAGCAACCTTAGAACCCGCCTCTGGCAGCGTGGCATCCGCCTTGCTTCTGACATGGTTCCAAACCACACTGGTATGGACAGCCAGTGGGTTGTAAACCGCCCTGAACTTTTTGTTCAGCGCCGTGACCCGCCAAGCTCTTCTTATACCTTCAACGGCGAAAACCTTTCCTGGGATCCGAACGTTGGTGTATGGCTTGAAGACCACTACTACAACCATTCAGACTGTTCCGTTGTATTTAAGCGCGTAGATTTTCGTAACGGCGATACCCGCTACATCTACCACGGAAACGACGGTACTGGTATGCCTTGGAATGACACAGCTCAGATTGACTTTTTGAATCCGGAAGCCCGAGAAGCCGTTATGCAGGACATTCTCCATGTTGCACGAAACTTCCCTATCATCCGCTTTGACGCTGCAATGGTTCTTGCTAAAAAATCAATCCGCCGCCTGTGGTATCCTAGACCGGGTAACGGCGGAGACATTTATTCTCGCTCTGAGTCGGCTCTTACTGATCAGGAATTTGAAGCTAAGATTCCAAATGAATTCTGGCGTGAAGTTGTTGACCGCGTAGCCCGGGAAGTTCCTGACACACTTCTGCTTGCAGAAGCTTTCTGGATGATGGAAGGCTACTTTGTACGCACTCTGGGTATGCACCGCGTTTACAACTCGGCTTTCATGAACATGCTCAAAAAAGAAGAAAACCAGAAGTACCGCGACAGCGTAAAAAATACAATCAAGTTTGACCCGCAGATTCTTAAACGCTATGTAAACTTCATGAACAACCCGGATGAAGACACGGCCGTTGCTCAGTTTGGTAAAGACGACAAATACTTTGGTGTTTGTACATTGATGATTACAATGCCTGGTCTTCCAATGTTCGGTCACGGTCAGATTGAAGGTTTTGAAGAAAAGTACGGTATGGAATTTACAAAGGCCTACCGAAACGAAACTCCGGACCAGAATCTTATCAACCGCCACTGGCACGATATCTTCCCGCTTATGAAAAAGCGCTACATTTTTGCAAATGTAGAAAACTTCCTCTTCTACGATGTTTGGGATAACGGACATGTAAATGAAAACATTTTTGCTTATTCAAACTCATGCGGAAACGAATATTCAGTTGTTTTCTATAACAATAAATATGACCGTGCCCAGGGATGGATTAAGCAGTCATGTGAATATGCAGTAAAAGTGGGCGAAGGTGACGAAAAACACGTTGAAATGCGTTCTAAGTCAATTTCAGAAGGCCTGAACCTTCACGCAGAAGACGACAAATTCGTTATCTTCCGTGAACACAGAAGCGGACTCTGGTTTGTACGCCGAAGCCGCGAAATCTGCGAACGCGGTATGTACATCGGCTTAAACGGCTTTGAATATCAGGTTTACATGGACATTCACGAAGTTGCTGACGGTGCAGACCACAAATATCAGATTTTGTGCGACACACTCCAGGGCAGAGGCTGCTACGATCTTGAAATTGAATGGCAGGAAATCTGTTACCGCGAGCTCTATCTGCCGTTTGCAACTTACGCAAATACGGTTCTTCCTGTAGTTCACGGCATTATTAACCCTGTTTCGGGTTCAATTACTTCTGCCGAAGCAAAGAAACAGCTTAAAGAAATTGTGAAGTCAGCGGATGCTGCAGCTCTTGCATTCTATGAAACTGCAAACAGATTTGCCGGAAACCTTAAACTTTCTGAACCTGCAAAACAATACAAAGAATTTGCTGCAATAGCAGAAAAAATTCTTCTACTTGCAAACGAAAACAAGGCTAAGTCAAGCGAAGACATAATCGCTTCTCTTCTTAAGGCTAAGGATGATGAATCATACCTTAAGACTCTGTTCGGTACAGACAGCAATCTGCCTGAACTGCTTGTGTGCCTTGCAATGGTAAAAGAATATGCTACTGTCGGTCTTGCAGAAAACTGGGCATTTGCACGTAAATTTAACGAAATTCTTAACAGCGCAGGAATCAATCTTGGAGATTCACGCAATAACCTTAACAGGCTGTTCATTCTTTCTTCTACAGCTGACGCAAAAGAAATTGCAAAGGATGAAAAGAAAGGGCTTTACAGCATTGTAAAGGCAATGACAGAAGGCCCTTCTGCAAGACAACTTTCCGGTACAAATCTTTACGACGGAACGCTGTGGTTCAACAAAGAAACTTCTGATTGGACACTTGCACATGCATTTGCAATTCTTGTTCTGGAAGAAAAGACTGCAGATTCTACACTTAAAGCATTTAAGACTGCTGTAAAAGCAAAAGAAGCTGCAGAATACAAGTGCGCTGAGTTCGTAAAACTTTTTGCACCTGCCGAAAAGGTAAAAAAGGCTGCAAAAAAAGCCTGTAAGACAGACAAGACTGAAAAATCAGAAAAAACTGCAAAAAAAGAAAAGAAAACTTCTTCTTCAAAAGCAGAAAAAAACAAGTCTAAATAACAGGCTAAATAACAGCTAAAACAAAATAGCAAAAAGCAGATTGCGGTGATTTTTGATTCTTCGGTAAGTTCAGGAACCGGAGGATCGATAACCGTAATCTGCTTTTTTTGTGCTGCATTCCTTGATTAGAAGTACAGTTTTTTAAATTTTAAAGCGATTCTATAATTTTGCGAATTTCTTCTACGCTTGAAACGCATGGACGTTTCGGCTCTATTTTTTTTATTGCATTTTGTACAGACTCTGGAACAAGAGGAAGTTCACCTAAAGACTTGCGGATATAATCTGCTGCATAAGCCGGATGATCGCGCAAAATCAGCACCGTTGCAACCTCATCGTAAGAACGGGCGCTTGCCAGACATGAAGCCGCATAAGCTTTTGACGAATGAAAATCCGCATAGATATTGTAATCCATATACAGTTTCTTTGTCGCTTCAAGAGCCTCTTTTTCTGTGACTTCAATTGGAAAAATAAAATGACGCATCATGAGCTGATTCGCACTAAAAACATCTTCCAAACGCTCAAGGTTAAACGCCCGTGAAGGATCAGCATTTTCTCTTTCCGCCAAAGGAACAAGCGAATCTAGAATAAGCGGATTGCCGGACGGATCCAGCGCAAGCGATTCTTTTGCTGGAATTACAAAACCGTTCAGCGGTAGTGCAAACTGCCAGGCATAAAGACCTGCAACAAGATTGCTGTAATTGCCGGCTGCAAGCGAATAGACAATATCACTGTGAACCTTGTTTTTTATCCTGGAAAAGGCATAGGGATAGAAAAATGCCTGAGGAAGCAGCCTTCCGATATTCACTGTATTTGCAAGCGTAAGATGATTCTTTTCTACAAAATCAGAATCTTCAAAAATTTTTCTTACAAAATTATTACAGTCTTCTTCTGTACCGTCTATTTCCACAGGATAGATATTTCCGCCGTTCCAGACAAAATCACTTTCTTCAAGACCACGAACACATCCTTTTGGATAAACAACAACAGCCTTAAGATGTTCTTTTCCACGCATTGTTGCAGCAAGACTTGCTCCTAATTCCCCGGTAGATACATCCAAAAAAACAGCACACCCACCCTTAAGCTGAAAAGTAGTTTCCAAAAAAGAAACTAAATAAGAAATCCCAAAATCACGGTGAATTCCCGTAGGACCTTTTGTTAAATCAAGAGTAAAAAGATTTTCTTCCAGCTGCCTTATTTCCGGTGAAAAAGGAAAAGCTCTGGTTGCAATTGTTTCACAAATTATAGGACTGTATTCTTCGTGCATGAACGCAGACGTAAGGGAACCGGCAAGAGAAGGAAACGCAGTATCTTCATCAGTATACAAAATCCATTTACGAAGATCTTCCATTTCGAATGGAACGTACATTCCACCATCTTTTGGAAGACAATTCATTACCGCCTGAGTAAAGCCAACGTTTAATGACTTGTCTCTTGTTGATGTAAATCTCATATAATGGATTATAACATAAATCGTTCTTAGAATAAAGCTACTGATCCAAATGTAAAAAACGGGTTATGTACGAGTACAGTTTGACCGATAATTGAGACGGAAGGATATACATGTCAAAACCAATAGTATTAATCTTAGATTATATTGCATACACATTACTCGGACTGCTTTGCGGATTATTTTTCTTCTCTCAATATTTTAACGCAATAAGTCTTGTTGCAGGAAAGAACACTATATTTTCAGCAGAAATCTTAGTTTACGGAGTATTCTCACTTCTGCCCGTTATTTTTATAACAATATCAATGTTTATCGCATTCTATAAAGTACGACATTTGAGCAGCCCTGTTTCAAGCTGCATAACATATTCGGTTCTTTCAGCTTTTACATGGTTTATAATGTACCCTGCAACTCTCATGGTTCAGGAAAAAGTCCTGCCGATGGTAACTCCTATAGAACAACTTGAAAGAAAACAGGAGCTTAGCGAAGGCTACTTTAGAAAAATAAATGGCACGGTATATTACTTTATCCATGATACCGAAAATGATTCTGCCGATGTAGTATGCCTATATGACAGCAAAGCCCCGAACGATTTTGCAAAAGCAGGTACAATCTCTGTATCTACAAATTCAGAATTTGCTGACTTTTCCGGTGATTTTCATGACCCTATAATCAAAGAATCTATGGAAAAAATACCTTACAATGTTTCTAAGATTTTTGATTTTTACAAAAGCAAAGCAGAACGAACTTGGGATACTGGAATCGTGGCATGGCTTTTCTTCTGCAGCTTCGGACTTGCACTCAGCTCTTTATACAGTCTTATACGGGTAAGTTCCTGGAAACTCTTGAATTCGTTCTGGATTCTAATTATGTCCTGCTTTATAATCTGGTTCAACTTTTTTTATTACCAACCGGTATTCAGTATAATACGAACCGCAATAAACAGATTTTTATTTGATCCATCAAAATCAAATTTCTTTATGGAAAACGAAATTGAGCTGCCTTTGTTTGCAGTAAACATGCTTTTAAGTACCATTATGATTCTAATTGGAATTTTTAGAACCGTTTCCAACAAAAACAGGAGTTTTTGATGAAAATAAAAACTGTCCACATTATATCTATAAGTTTTTTTATTCTCTGTTTTATTGTATGCCTTGCCTACTGCATGACAATTGCAGGAATTCCAAACCTTATTGACTATACTGAAAAAAAATACAGACTTCTTCTTACTCTCAAAATATTCATTTATATAATGCCGGCCATTTTATTTACCAGCTCTGTTGTCGGATGGTCAATTGATTTTGGCACAAACCCTTCAAACAGCCTGCTGCGCTTTTCACACGCAATGTTTGAACGTTACAAGAGCGTTATGATCACAGGACTAATCTTTATTACCCTGCTTACCTTTGCAAATGAACTGGCAAATCCGCTTATTTCCAGAAGAATGAAAATGATAGAAGACATGCCTGCCCTTATGAGCGAATATCAGATTACAGCGGAAAATTTATATGACGCACAGAATTACGATCTTTCTTATAAGTATGCAAAATCAGCATGTCTTCTAGATCCAAAAAACAGTCTGAACAATTCGCTTTTATTCAAGGCAGAAAGCGCTCTCAATGAAAAAGCAAAAGTTTCAAAGTCGTTCATACAATCAATGAACGAGCTTACATTCGGCGATGCCTCGTTCGGAATTCCAAAGACAAAAAAATCCGTACCTGCAGAACCTTACGAATCATACAAACTCATTAAGGCCGCACGCGACTGCAGCGAGAATGAAGACTGGTTCGGAGCGCATTACTATTCACAGCAGGCACTTAAGCTGCTCGATGAAAAGAACGTAAATACTACAGAATGCAAGCAGATTGCAGCAAGTGCATGGAACCATCTTTCACAGGCACGGGAGACAGGGACTACAGAAGAACAGAAAATATTTGCAAAAAAATACGAAGGCTATGTTGCACTGACAAACGGAGACTTTCTTCACGCATATTACGTATTCAACACGCTTTCAAAAGAATCTCACTATTTGTCAATTGACCCGGACATTGTGCGCTATCTGAAAATTTCTCAGCAGGCTTTGGACAATCAGTATTTTTACTACGATGAAACGTTCAATCTAAGAGGATACGAAACTTCCAACAATGTATTCTTTAAGATCAAAAACTCTTTGAACGGAACCACAACGCTATTCTTTATAAAAGGCGTATCTTCAAAAGGTAAAGCCGCAAACATGATTCAATATCTTCGAGGTCTTACAATTGTTACCCTTACACCAGAAGGAGACTATTTGTCCGGTATTTATGTTCCTTATGCGAAAATGAAAAATATCGAAACAAGCTTTATTGACGATGAAATTCTTGAAACACTTGAAATCAGCAAAAAAATAACGAGTATTCCGTATGTACTTTTAAATTCGGTTGACCGAAACCTTGAAGGTCTTACATACAGACCAGAAAACATAGGCGGAATGGAAGATGATTCGGCCGTAAGCTACCTGCTCATGCCGATTGCTTACGATGCTTTCAACACTCTTAAAGAAGCTTCAAAAGGCGCAGAATCAATGTCTCTTGTTTCTCTGTTCAATTTTTACACCTATGCAGACAACTATGGATATTCAGGGGAAGTTTTCTGTCAGTCTCTTATGAACAGAGTTCTTTTCCCACTGTACATTTTGATTTTCTTTGTAATGGTTGCTATTTCTGCATGGCACTGCCGTCTTAATGAAAACGCAATATTTAAATTCCGCTGGATTTACATATTCCCGCTGCTCTGCCCGATGTTCATTTCTATACACAGGCTTACCCTGAGTTTTTTCAGCGCACTGAACTTCAGTATCTTAGGTTCGTTTGGCACAAAATATGCGTTCTCGATGGGATTTATATTCTACGCATTCATTTTGATTATCGTTTCATTATATTTCCTTGCCTGTCACAATGCAAAGAATAAGTAGATATTCGTACAGAACAGCCTTATTGCTGCAAAAAACTTGCGACGACCTTGTTCATTTCTGGAACACCGCCTTTGGCCAATGCTGCAAGGAAAGGTCGACCTATGAGACATTTTTTTGCACCTGCAGCAAGGGCAGCCTGAACATCACGCGGTTTACGTATTCCACCGTCTACCCAAAGTTCGCTGCAACAGCGTAACAAGCGGGCAGCATTTTTCTGTAAAAATTCGGCTGTACTGCCTTCTTCTGTATCAACCCGCCCGCCATGATTTGAAACAACAATTACATCGGGCAAAGTTTCTTCACACATACGGACATCTTCTTCTGAAAAAACACCTTTTATGATAAACGGAAGCTTAGCTCTTTTTCGTATTTCAGCTATCTGACGCGCAGACTTTCGCTCAAGTTTTGCCTGATTGCGCATAGTAATTATATTATAGGCATCAATATCCATTCCTATTGCGCGCGCCAGCCCCTCTGTCCATTCCAGCCGCTCATAAATTCGCTCATCTGGATACGGCTTAAAGAAAAAATAAGCCTTTTCGTTCAGCTCCCGGACAGCCTTTATTCCAAGCTGGAGCTTTTCGTCAGGTGCGCCGTCTCCAACGCAGAGCGCTATACCGGATTCTTTTGCCGCCGTAAAATACGGAAGATAAAAATCCTCTTCGTTTGAGTAACCTATATTCTGCACGGCTCCCGTTACAGGAGCAATTCCAATATGCTCCGGCCGAACAGAAATTGACGTATCAGCCGGAATTTTGTCCCAGGCAGAACAATTCAAAATAAAATTGCGGCTTCCATTCACTCCGCCCATACCAGGAAGCTGACCTTCACAACCATATCCTAAGCAAACAGAACAGAAGCGGCATTTGAACTCATTAGTCGCCAAAGCAGATTCCTACAGAGCGTCCCTCTGCAATAAGCGGATCATCAAGAGGAATATTCTTTACTTTGCCTGCACAGGTTTCAAGCGGAATGCCGACAATCTTATTGTCCTGCATTGCCACAAGTTTTCCGAATTCTCCGCGGTAAAGCATATCTGCAGCAGCAGCTCCAAACTGAGTTGCAAGTACGCGGTCATAGGCACTAGGAGTTCCTCCCCTCTGCAAATACCCAAGAACCGAAGTCCGGCTTTCCAGCCCAGTCGCAGCTTCAAGCTCCTTCGCAACACGATAACCTATTGACTGCGGCATTGCAGCACGTTCTTTTTTGAACGTCTTTTTGTCCATCTTTGATTCTTCAATGCTAAGCGCACCTTCTGCAACTACAACAATGGAAAATTCCTTTCCTGCATCACGACGGGCAAGAACATTCTTAGCAACCGCATTTATATCGTAAGGGATTTCAGGAATAAGACATACATCTCCGCCTCCGGCTATTGCCGAATACAGGCCAAGCCATCCTGCCTTATGTCCCATTACTTCTACAACCATTACGCGGCTATGACTGTGCGCAGTAGTATGAATGCGGTCAATTGCCTCTGTAGCAACATCAACTGCTGTATGAAAACCAAACGTAATATCCGTGCCGACAATATCATTGTCTATTGTCTTAGGCATTCCTATTACATTTAATCCTTCCTGAGCTAGAAGACTTCCTGTAGTATTGGTTCCGTTTCCGCCAAGTACAACGAGTGCGTCAAGCTTCCATTTTTTGTAATTCTTTTTGATTGCTTCTATTGGCAAAAGCCCTGTTTCTGGAGATGCAACAGGATTCTTGAACGGCTTTTCTCGGCTTGTTCCAAGAATCGTTCCTCCTTTTGTGATTATCCCAGAAATCGTATCCTTTGTTATAGGAAATCCGTCTCCATTTATCAAACCACGATAACCGTTGCGAATTCCAACGATTTTCATGCCATAATTAATCATTGCTGAACGGCAAACACCACGAATTGCGGCGTTAAGCCCAGGAGCATCTCCGCCCGAAGTTAAAATACCGAATGTTTTTACAGCCTGCTTTTTCATACATTAAATTATAGCTTTAAAAATATGTAATCCGCAACTTTTTTCAATATAAAATCATTTTTATTTTTCTTCTATTTTTCTTATTCCGATGTATAATTATAGCTATGGCATTACAGGAATTAATAAAATCCCTTACAGACGATTTTATTCTTGATCAGAACGAACACTTCCTCTATTTTTCTGTACCAGAATCTACAATGTACAATATACCTGTCTATTTAAAAGATAAGACAAGAGTTTTAAATTGCGCTACAGACAAAAATCCAATGAAGCCATTCATAAGCGCAGCCCTCGAATGCAACATCTCAAAAAACGACATCTACGATAATTTTTATTCGCTCCAGGCACCTGTTTTTTACAGTTTTTACGAAACCGGAATTGCAAATGTACGCTACGACGTCATCAATATTGACGAAATTTATTATGAACGGAAACGTTTTTCTGAATCTCTTCAAATTCTTTTTGAAAAAGTTTCTGACAAGCTTTTTCTTGTACTCAACGCGCAGGATATGCCGGATGAATCAATTCAATTTTTAACAGATCTTTCAAAAACGAATTTCAACGGAAAAATCATTTTTTGTTTTAACAATGAAAGAATAGAACAATGCGATCCAAAATTTCAGAATTTCTACCAGAAACTTGCAACAATGCAGAATTTCTTAGAGATTACAGAATCTCCCGAAAATGAAGAATCCTTTTATTCTGACTACACCCCGGAATTCAATTACGAAACTTATTTTAATATACTCCATAACTGCCGCATATTTCTTTCTTTTGATCAGGGACTAAAAACATTCGCCTACATTGAAGATAAACTCCTCAACTATCCTATTTCAGAACTTCAGAAGCGAGAGCTGTACCTTGAAATCGGTCTTATAAATTTCTACGCAAAAAATTTCGATCAGGCTTATTACTATCTGAACTTTATCACCGAAAATCAGATAAATGATGAACTTACAATTCCAGGACTTTTTGCAATGATCCGTGTCCTCCAGGCAAAAAATCTTTTTTCTACAGCGTTAAAATATGTAATCACATTGAAAGATGAACTGGAAAAGAATCCTGATTCACCATTTTACCCCCTTGCCTTTATGAGCGAGTATTTTATTACGCAGAAAACAAGCCCTGAAATCGCATTGGAAAAATACTACAACACACTTTCCTTGCTGGATAAATACGGTTATAAGAACAACTACATATTAACTGCCTTAAACATTCCATGGAAAATAATGAACAACAATTCCTTAAGAAACAGTATGCTGCCTTTTATTGACAATATAATCAGCATTGCAGAAGGAATTGGCAACGAATACAGTCTTGCAACCGCCTACAATTGGAAAGGCATAATACTTCTTCACGACGGAAATGTAGAACAAGCACACAAAATGAACAGCAAATGTAATGAGCTGCGCACACAAATAAACGATCTGCCTGCAATAATAAAAATACGCAACAGCCTGTCATACGAATACCTTATGACAACAAGGTATAAAAAATCCTACGACCTGTTGAATGAAATGTCCGACAAACTGACAGACCTGAAAGAAACAAGCGAAATTATTATTACTCTGAATAATTTTGCAAATACATTATTCTATTCCTGTCATTTTGACGAAGCTTATAATTTTTATCAGGAAATAATCCTGCTTATGAATTCCTTTAATCTTTCAAAAAACACTGTTACTTCTTTCCTGCCGGAATTCAATGATATTTTGATCCATAAAGCATATATAGAAATGCACAAGGGATTTTTAAACCGTGCAAAAATTTCCCTGTACAATATTCTTCACAACAACGGAATTTATACAAAGATCAATATTCCGATTATTAATCTTATGGAAGCGATTTTCGCCCTAAAAGACGGTAAAACAAAGCTTTCAAACAATAAAATCATAGAAGCAGAAGAATCTTTCAGTGGTTTCAGCTCGGCACAATCTTTCCGGCATGTATTCGTCTTATATGAATATGCAGCAGAACTTTTTAAAATCAATAGGACAGCGCAAACACATCAAATAAATGAGATTCTGCAGAAAGCATTTGAAATTGCTAAAGAACATAATTTAGGTCACTTCATAGAAAACGACGGACCTTTACCACTTGAAAAGCACATAAACAATATTGAACACTTTGAAAAACCAAAGATAAATCTAAAAGAACTCAATGATAATCTCCAAAAAGACATGCTGATGAACCAGCTTCATAAAGAGCTTAAAATTTCTCAATTCCTTAATAAAATAATGTCGCACGGTTCAAAAAATGAAAACGATGTTTCCTATTCTAAAAATATAATTCACTCTATAGTCGATTATACAGCCGCAAATTCTGTATTTATCTATATCATGGAAGATGACAAATGGTCTAAACTGGCATTTTTTTCAAAAACAGAAAATCACTCCCTGTCAGATGAAGAACTTAACGACATTATTGCAGACAGCGCCAAATTTAAGACAAACGAAAACCTGACGTTCTTAGGAAAATATAATTACTTTTATTCAAACATTTCAAAATACCACTATAAAGCAGTGCTGGTTATTGTTCCATCCAGGGATATTTGCTTTACCCAGGAAGACATATCAACTTTGGAAATTGCAATCGCAAACATTCAGGCCCAGATAATCATGCGCCTTCAGAACAAACATCTTCTGTTCATTTCTTCAACCGATCAACTTTCCATGCTGAATAATAGACGTGCGCTGCAGGACAAACTTTTGATTGAAAGCGAAATGGTTCGCAGATACCTGCAAAAAAAGAACAAATATTTCCAATTAAGTATTTCATTCATAGATCTGGATAATTTTAAATTTATAAATGATACATTCGGTCATGATGTTGGAGACATTGTAATCCTAAAATTCTCTGACCTTATGCAAAAAATCTACCGTCGGGTTGATTTTATTTGCCGGTTTGGCGGCGATGAGTTCGTCATTCTTCTTCCTAATACAAACTGCAAGGAAGCATACCGGGCCGGAGAACGCTTACGGGAAGGACTTATAAAAGCAGAATACTTTATTCCAGAAATAGAAAAAGCCGTTCATAAAAAAATATCCATAAAAAACAGCCAACGCTTAGGATTCAGCATGGGAATTTGTTCAAATTTTGAAATGAACGATCCTACAGACATGAATACAACGCTTACAAATGCGGACCGGGCTTTGTACTATTCAAAAGAACACGGAAAAAACAGAACCACAATCTGGTCAGATATAAAAGACGAATACATGAAAATTCAAAAACAAGAATCAGAAGGAACTTTGGAAATTTCTGACTAAGAATCTTGCAAAAGCTTTTCAATGCAATTGACACTTAAATTGAAAAGACATACAACCGCAATACGAGATCTGATAAATCGAAAATAACAATTGCTTATACTTCCTGCAAAAGCACATTCCTTTCACAACGGCTGAGTTTACAGTTGTTTACGCAAAAAAAAGCAGTCCTTTGGATATCTGAAGCGTTCCAAAAAAATTGTCTCCAACTTTTTTGGTACACCTCATACCAAAACTGACTGCCTTTTTGCCATCATTTCAGGAATTTTAAAGTTCGAAATTCCAGAGATGCGAATTACACACCATTACACCTTAAACTGATCTACCTGCACACCAATCTTACCGATAGAATCTTTCATCTGGTTAGAAACATTTGTCAATGCTGCACCAGTTTCATTTATCTTTCGTGCACCGACAGACATTTCTTCCATGCTTTGCGTCATCTGTGATGTTGCGTTCTGAAGCTGTTTTACTTCTTCCAGAATCATCTGGTTTCCTTCCTGCATTTCAGAAGATGCGTTTCTAACTTCAACAGTACTATCATTCATGCTGCGAAGAGCTTCCGTAATCTGCCTAGACCCCTCGTTCTGCTCTTCCATTGCAGATTTAATATGAATTACAAGAGCATCTGTTTCTTCAAGTTTTCTGGAAACAGCTTCAAATGCAATGCTTGATTCGGAAGAAGCTGATACAACATCATTTATAGAGTCCTTAATATTGTTAAGCTGGTCACCAATAGTCTTTGACTGAGCAGTAGAAGTTTCAGAAAGCTTTCGGATTTCGTCTGCTACAACGGCGAATCCCTTACCGGCTTCACCCGCATGAGCAGCTTCAATAGCCGCATTCATAGCAAGAAGGTTAGTCTGTGCTGCAATAGACGCAATCGCAACGTTTGCATCCTGAAGCATCTGCGACTGGCTTTCTATCTGCGCAATTCTTTCGTTTACGGCCTGTTGCTTTGAAATTCCAGTCTGGGAATTTGTCCTAAGCTCATCAAAAGAAATTGCCATTTTTTCTACAGAAGAATTTACAGAAGTTATGTTTCCAATCATTTCTTCTACAGCCGCAGAAGCCTGAGTAACCCCGGCAGACTGAGATTCAATCATTCTTTCCAAAGATTCAATATTAGAAGCAATTTCGTTTACAGCACCGGCAGTAGAACTAACAGATTGATTCTGTGCTCCAATCTGATTTTTCATACTTTCGATATTCGCAATGATTTCTGTAATAGAACTTGCAGTATCCTGTGTTGCACTGGACAGGTCTTCTCCGGCAACAAGAAGATCATCTTTTGAGGTCTTTACATCGCTAATAATATTCTGCAGCTTACCAGCAAATTTATTAAAGCCGTTTACAACATCTCCAATTTCATCATCGGATTTATTTTCAATACGTTTTGTAAGGTCAGCGTCACCAGATGAAATATCTTCCAGAGTTACCTTTACGCCAATAAGAGGCTTAAGCAAAGAGCGCAGGAACACAACTGCAACAAGAACAAGAATAACTACAAGCGCAATTATTATTGGAATAATAATTTTTACTACTCCAAGAATAGCTTCTGTTTCTGTCGCAGTATCTTTTGCAACAAAAAGCATACCAGAAATATTTCCATCATTATCCTTTAATGGGGTATAAACACAGAAATATTTATTATCCCCAATCTTATTTTGTCCGTCAAACCTTTCTCCTTTTGAAATAACTAGATTTAAAATACTCTGATTATCAAGCTTAGTTCCAATAAACTTCTGACCAAGAGTAGTAGAAACACGTTCGTTACCATGGAAAATTGTACATTCGACTTTGAAATTCGTCTTAATTTCTTCTACGAATTCAGGATTTACCAGACTATAACCACCTACTACAGTTCCAACAACACGACCTTTGTTCTTTATTGGGTAGGCAACAACAAGACTATATTCAAAAAGTTCCGAATCTTCAAAAGAAAATTCATTTTCGCCTCTCAAAGCACCTTTTACAGCAAAGGAGTCAGAAAGATTTGTTCCGTACCTTCCGCCGGCAACAACCTTTCCATCATCATCGGTAACAATAAGCAA
>Ga0256405_10003501_pt1 | contig 32157 bp, 22 predicted proteins | sample RumenRJG_02DNA_FD_189096 | JGI IMG/M metagenome (GOLD analysis project Ga0256405, IMG submission 189096) | Bovine rumen microbial communities from Lethbridge, Alberta, Canada - RJG_02 | ecosystem: Host-associated > Mammals > Digestive system > Stomach > Rumen | place: Canada: Alberta...
CTTTCCGTGTGACACTGAAATGTAGCTCATTCGCCTTCAATGTGACACCAAAATGTAGTCTCTTTGTCAGATCCAGTATGATCTTATTATTATGCGGATTCTATCCGCCGGATTATTGTGCGCTTACGATATAACAATTGATAGGTATCAGAATTCCAAGAGTTGATATGGACAGTGTCCTGGAGAGTTTTCCCCGCATAGCTTCCGAGGCGCATCCGCTTATGGCATATGCCAGCATGCCTCCAACGAAGAAATCTATGTTGAAGTAAAATGGTTTATATATCTGTGACGTCCAGGCTCCTTTTCCGGTGATAAATATTCTGTATCCATCAAGTATTCTCAGAGCCCACCAAATCACCACCGATCCGGCAAATCCTGTATACAGACACTTTCTTCCTCCTGAAGCAAGTCTTTTAACGATGATAAAAAGTACCGGTGATAAGAGATACAGTCTTACCAGTGTTGTCAGATACCATGCCAGACCAAACTCCTCTGACAGATACTCCTCCTGATAGAATAGACACAGAACATGCAGCATCTCTCTGGCGTTTTCTATCCTGGGCATCATGAGTTCGGGAAATACGAACACACTTACCGTGATTATCCAGATAAGATACACAGGCAGCAGTTTTTTCATCCTGTGTTTGTAAAAGGCCCATATTCCACCGGGCGTCAGTTCGTATCTACCCTCGAAAAACCCTGCTCCTATACCATATCCTGAAAGTGTAAAGAATATCCATGTCCCTGCCCATGCCGGTGTATACAGCAAATCCGGCAGAGGGAGATTTCTTCTCCAGTCTATCTCTGCCGGCATAAATCCTTTTGTATGAAGTGTGAATATTAGAATATAGGCAATAAGCCTTAAGACATTTGTCACTTACTTATCTATGGTTAATATACCACCCTATAGTTTCTCTGATGCCTGTATCAAAGGAATGCTTTGGCATGAAATCCACATCCTTTGTCAAATTTGAGATGTCCGCTTCCAGATGCATTGCCTGATTGGGGTAATACGGTATAGCTCCTATTTCAGGCTCTGTATGTATACCTGTTATCTCCTCCACCGCATCCCTGATGGCATAGATATAGTCCTTCAGCAGCTTGGTCTGTCCGGTTCCCAAGAGATATATCGCTCCGTGTGTTCCTCGCTCTGCTACCAGCCTGAAGGCTCTTGCCGCATCCTTGCTGTATATATAGTCCCAAACCTGCTCTCCTTTTGTGCACTTGGGATTCTCTCCGTTGCACATCTTGATGATGTTGCTCATCACCATAGTGTATTCCCCGTCATATGGACCATAGAGACTCACTATGCGGCACCATTCCTGTCTAATGCCAAGCTTTTCACACTCTATACGGCTCATGCGGCTTGCTGCAAGCTTTGCTATACCATATCCGTTATCAGGGTTGCACGGCGTATCAGGATGTAGCACACCGTCCACATGTCCGTACTCGCTCTGACTCCCGGCTCCTATGAACACCTTACAGCCAAGCTTATTTGCTGCATGTACCGCATCTATCGTATATTCTATGTTCTTGGTCTGGAGGGCTGTATCCTGTCTGGTCTCACCGTATGTTCCGTCCCAGGCGAAGTGGTAGAAAGCATCATAGTCTCCCTCTCCATCTTTCACCCCTAGCATCTCAGGAAGGGACCACAGCTCGTCCAGATTGCACTCGACGATACGTACCTTAGAATCCCTTGGTATGGCATCCATGCGCTTCGATCCGCGTCTGCAGACAGCCGTCACCTCTATATCATTTGATATAAGTTCATTTATGAGAGCTACACCTACCGCACCGGTAGGACCGGTTATGACAGCCTTTTTTACCGGAATAGCATCATTCATCGTCCGGCTCCCAAAGAGGTATCAGCATGATCTTCTCAAGCTCTTCCCTCGGAAGGAAGGGTGCCAGATCCTCAAGCGGTGGTGATACCAAGGTTCCGTCTTCCAGCCGTTTCGTAGCACTCTTCGGCTCGAACTTCTGGTTTATATCTACGAACACCTCGCACATGGCGTATCCGTCTGACTTGAGTACCTTATCTATAGTATCCCCGAGGATATCTTCATTACTCTTCATCCTGTAATATGGTATTCCATATGCCCCTGCTATCTTCTCCATATCAGGGAAGCTGAGATCTCCGCTCTCTGGGCCTATGCCCACCTTGGTATATTCCGGGAAGAGATTTCCCTCTGTCTGTCTCATGGAGTGATAGCCCTGATTGTTTACTACGAAGATCTTTATTGGCAGCTTATGGAAGACTATGGTCTGCAGTTCCTGCAGATTCATTTGTATGCTGCCGTCACCTGTGAGGCATATGGTCTTTTTCTTTCCGGATGCGAAGCAGGCCCCCATGGTTGCAGGGAGATCATATCCCATGCTGGCAGCCCCACTGTTGGAGATCAGTCTGGTGTCCTCTTTTATGTGTATGGCATGCAGACAGGCCTCGACTGTCCCGTTGCCCAGCACTATCAGCTGGTCTGTCGGTACTCTCCGACTGATCTCGTTGAGGAAACAGTAAGCGTTAGCACCTTCAGATGAAGCATCAGACTCTGTGCTGTCATGTTTAGTCTCCGGTACATATGCCGGCAGATTTTCCACGCCAGCATAGTGCTTCTTCGTAACTACCGGATAATCTCTCTTCCATTCCCGGCAAGTATGAAGCCATTTCGTATGGTCTGTGCTCTGCTTCCACTCGGATTCTTTCAGGGCGGCATCCAGCTTCTCCAGGAAGTCCTTACAGTCTGCCTGTATACCCATTTCCACATGTATGCTGGGCTTTATGATCTCATTCTTATCGATATCCACCATTATGACAAAGGCTTCTCTTGCCCAGTTGTCCACGTTGTAGCCAACCTGGCGGCAGCTAAGCCGGCAGCCTATGGAGAGTACCAGATCTGCATTTTGGATCGCCCAGTTCCCGGGCCGGTCTCCCAGAAGGCCAGGGATACCGACGAAGAGCTCATCGTCATGGGGCATGAGGTCCGATGCATCCCAGGCTACAGCCACCGGGATCCCCAGTTCATGTGCCACCTTCCTCATGAGGAACAGGCAGCTTCTCATATGTATGGCACTTCCCACATTGAGGACCGGACGTTTTGCCGCTCTTATCTTCTCCAGGACTTTTTTTATCGTTTCTTCTGAGACAGGATGCGGATACTCTTCGGGATGCTCCGACCTGCACTCGCTCTCGTCGAATTCAATGAATTCTGCAGGGTCTATGTATCCTCCCTGCACATCCAGGGGCACATCCAGCCATACCGGTCCGGGTCTTCCGTGAGTAGCAAGGTATATTGCCTTATCGATATGGTATTTTACAGTCTTCGGATCTATGATCATCTCCGCATACTTGGTCATATGGGCCACCATCGGAGTGATGTCGTATTCCTGATCTCCCATGGCACGCACGGGTATGCCTGCTGCCCTGGCCGTCGTGGCGTATCTGATCTGCCCACTCATGATAAACATAGGTATGGAGTCCAGCCATGCCCCAAGTACACCTGTCAGGGTATTGGTTCCGCCGGGTCCTGTGGTACAGCAGACGAGAGGCATCTCCTTGGCTGTACGGAAGTATCCCTCTGCCGCTATAGCCGCTGCCTGCTCATGCTGGACGAAGATGTTCTTCAGCCCTTCCTGGTGTCCGAAGGAGACATTGAGTTGCATGGCACCACCGCCGGGGACTGTAAAGTTATATTTGAAGCCCTGTTCCACGAGGTAAGCTGCTATCCAGTCAGATATCTTTACTTTTCCGTCAGAACGCTGCATCTTCTCCATCCTCTGTTTCCGTATAGTGTGAATAGGTAACGAACTCCATTTCAATATCTGATAAGGTCGTAGCCATTACCTCTTTTACCTGTCTGTTGAGTCTCATCATTTCATCTGCCCTGAGGGAATATTCCATGCTTGGATTAAAATAATTTACCTCTTTGTCTGCATAGCCGTCGAATCCCGCGAGGGCGATCTTTTTGATCCCCAGCCTCTTTATCGTTTTCAGGAGCATCAGAAGTGAATTGTCCTTGATATGCTCCTTCATCTCAAGCAAAGGGTATCTTTCGATATGATACACCTTGTGTGAGTCCTGTATGCAGTCCACATTTGAGGTCGCAATGATCCTCACATCAGCATTCTTTTCCTCATGCAGATCATCTGTCATCTCCTGATATCGCTTCCGGTTAGTAGTGTAGACATAGTCAATATGAAAATCTTCCGGCAGATAATTTATGCTTATGGTTACCGGATCCTTTTCTTTGATATATTCGTGTACCTTGTCTGCCTGCAGCTGTATGTTCTTCCCCGGACCTATGATGAGGATATCCTTATCTTTCAGTTCTTTTCTGAGCTCTGCTATCGTATCATCATCGACGATTTTCTCTTCTCTGTACTTCTCATAGGTCTCTTTGGACACATCTCTGTCGTATAAGAGTTTCTTCTCTTCCGGCCCTATGGTATGCAGGAGCTCATCTATGTGTGTGATAGAGAGATTCTGCTTCTGCTGGAAGTCACTCACATAGGTGGGATGGCATCTGTTGAGAGCGCTGAGATAGAAGAAAGTCTTATATCCCCAGGGGCTGGTTTTATAGAACTTCATAATCGACTCTTCAGTTGCTTCGAGAATGGGATCTATATCATAGTCCTTCCCATGATTCTTGTTGAGCTCCATCATGAGAAGCTCAAGGGGTGCATTTCCTGCGCTCTTCCCCATGCCGAAGATGGTGCCGTCTATGAGGATGTCATGCTTCCTCTCTTTTTCCAGAAAGGCTATTCCGTTGGCATAGGCCAGCTGGAAGTTGTTGTGGGCGTGAAACCCTATTGATGTTTCCGGATTTACGTTCTCATCCAGTATTTCATATATATGGAGCATGTCTTTCGGATTCAGAAGTCCGTAGGTATCTACCATGGACACAGCATAGGGCTTCACCTCGTTCACGAGTCCTATGAGTTCCATGAGTTCTTCATCAGAATAGCTTGTGACAGATACCAGCTGTGCAAATGCCTTATAGCCGAGCCTCTTTATCTCACCCACATATGCCATGGCTTCATGCATCAGATGCTTCTTAAAGATGACACGTATCCCATCTATCCCCGATATCTCCTGTGGCTCTATATGAGAGATATCACACGTGCCGTAGTCTATCATCCCGAGTACCATAGGCGGTCTCTTTTTCGATGATCCCCATATCTTTCTTATGGATGCCGTATCAGGGAAGATGCTGCGATTGATATCGAAGGGACGCCTGTCATCTATGAACCCTAGTTCTACCATATCCACACCGGAGTCCACTAGACGCTCATAGATGCTTATCAGATTGGCGTGTCCGAACTCCCAGTCATTAACGTATCCTCCGTCTCTTAAGGTACAGTCGAGGAGTTTTATGCCATAGCTTCCTTCACTCATCTTTATCCTCAAAGTTCAGTCTCTCTTCTTCTATTACCAGCGGTCTGTCTATCACTCTCTGGTTGATGCTCATCACATATTCTCCAAGAAACCCAAGGAAAAAGAGCTGTACAGATCCGATAAAATAGACTCCTATGACCATGGGTGCCTGTCCTACAGGGAAGTCATACCACCTGGTCAGTTTCATCACCAGATAAACTACAGCTACCACCAGGCTCGCTATCGCCATTAGAAAGCCCCCGAAGGTGGCCACCCGGAGTATACCCTTGGTATAGCTTGTAAGCGAGAGCATAGCTGCATCGAAGAGGGACATGAAGTTATTTGAGGATTTACCAGCTCTTCTTTTTTGTTGTTCATACTCTATCTCCAGGTGGTCGGGGGCATATTCAGCCACTATCCCTCTGTAAAAAGGTGTGGGATCATCGAGCTTCCTTAAGATATCAATGAAGCTCCTGTCATAGAGACCAAAGCCTGTGAACTGCTTTATCTGCTTCACGTTGCCCATCTTGTGGACGAGCCAGTAATAAATGCTTCTCATGAAGTAGATGAATTTATTCTCTTTGCTGCGGCTCTTTATCATGCAGACTACTTTGTGTCCGTTCTCCCACTCATGCACCATCCTGGGTATCAGCTCTATTGGATCCTGGAAGTCGGCACACAGTGGTATGGTACAGTCTCCGTCAGACTGAGTCAGTCCATAGTAGGGGCTGTTGAACTGTCCGAAGTTCTTGATATTGAAGATGGCCTTGACATTTTTATCTTCGTTGCAAAGCTCTCTTATTATCTCTCTGGTCCTGTCTGTGGATTTATTGTCTATGAAGAGGATCTCATAGTCATACGAGGGCAGGTCCTTCTTCAGCATATCCTTTACTGCCTCGCATATGGCTTTTGCATTTTCCTCTTCGTTATAGCAGGGTATTAGTATGGAAATCTTCATATACTGCATCCGATCCTTTCATCAGCTCCGTGCTTACCATTTGATCCACGGGGCTTTGCCCTTCTGTATCGCATTTTCCAAAATAGCCTTCTCTCTGGCGCTGTCCATGCACTGCCAGAAGCCCTTGTGAGTATAGCTCATGAGCTCGCCTTTTGCCGCAAGCTTCTCCAGCACATCCTTTTCCAGTATTGTTTCATCTCCGTCTATAAGATTGAAGATCTTGGGCTCCAGCACCATATATCCGGCGTTTATCGGAGTTCCATCTGACGCCCTCTTTTCTCTGAAGGACCTGACGGAATTATTCTCATCTATATCGAGTATCCCCTTCTCCTGCTCCTGCAGCACCGCCGTTAAAGTCGCTATTTTTCCGTGTTCCTTATGGAAGGCGAGAAGTTTGTCTATCTCCACGTCACACACTCCGTCACCATAGGTAAGCATGAAAGGCTCATCTCCGAGATATTTCTTAACACGCTTGACTCTGCCTCCGGTCATGGTGTCAGCTCCGGTATCTGCCACCGTTACCTTCCAGGGTTCGATATGTGCTTCGTTGACCGTGGTGGTGAGACTTCCTCCGGTGTAGTCGAAGGTTACATCGGAATAGTTCGTGAAGTAATCTGCGAACCATTCTTTGATGTATTCCTGCTTGTATCCGGCACATATGATGAATTCGTTGAACCCATAGTATGAGTACTCTTTCATGATATGCCATATGATTGGCTTTCCGCCTATCTCTATCATCGGCTTAGGACGGTACTGGGACTCCTCGGATATCCTTGTACCTTTCCCGCCGGCCAGAATCACTACCTTCATGTCATAATCCTCTCAACTGTATAAAACAAACATACATATTGTATCTGTATATCGCTATTTCTACAAGATGGTGTCCTAATGCTACCGTAAGCGTCACTCTGAATACTCATTGCAAAGTCTTATGACCATTGCTACCTCTTCATCGGTCATCTCGGGGAATAACGGTAGGGTCGCACAATGATCTGCAAGAGACTCCGCATTAGGACAGTCTCCCCTCTTATATCCGAGATTTGCAAAGGCCTCCTGCAGATGGCATGGCACGGGATAATGCCTGTTGCACTCCACGTCATGTTCTTTCATATATGCGAGGAAACCCTCGGGATCTTCGACCTTCACTTCGAAAAGATGGAACACCGGGTCTGTGTTGTCCGGATGTGCCTGAAGAGTGAACGCCGGATTGGTGATCCCCTTCAGATATCTTTGTCCGATCTCGCGGCGTCTTGCCGTCCACTCATCCAGATGTCTGAGACCTACTGAGAGCACCGCTCCCTGCAGGCCCTCGAGTCGCATGTTGTAGCCTATTACCTCATGATAATAGCGTACCCTGCATCCCTGATTTTTCATTACAGTTATCCTATCTATGTATTTCTCATTATTTGAGGTCACACTGCCTCCCTCGCCAAAGGCATAGAGGTTCTTTCCGGGATAAAAAGAGAAGCAGCCCATCTCTCCAAGAGAGCCCACCATCTTTCCCTCATAGAGCGCACCGTGTGCCTGAGCACAGTCTTCTACTACGAAGAGACCGTGTCTGTCGGCTATCTCCTTGATACGCCCATAGTCAAAGGGCTGGCCATATAGGTGTACACCTATAATGCCCTTTGTCCTGTCGGTTATCTTCCGTTCCACGTCATCCGGATCTATCTCCCATGTATCTGCCGTACAGTCGGCAAATACCGGTGTGGCACCCGTGTACACCACTCCCCAGGCTGTAGCTATGTAGGTGTTTGCAGGTACTATGACCTCGTCTCCCTCTCCTACACCCAGCGCCAGCATCGCAAGCTGCAAAGCAGACGTGCCGTTGTTCACACCCGCTGCCGCCTTTACTCCGACATAGTCTGCGAATTCCTTATCGAACCGGTCAGCAAACTTACCGCCCGAGAAAGCCGTTTCCTCACATACCGCCGCGATAGCGTCCTGGTATTCCTTCTTGTGTCTATTGTAGTCCCTGGTAAGATCGATCCTCTTGAGCATATGTCATCCTCTTTTCCGCGTATATGGTAGGTCACTGATGCATGACCTACTTTATATCCTCCTTGATAAAGGTCATCTTAAGCTTAACTATATTTATCAGGTAATTCTTAACTGTTTTCTGAATATTGACTGTAGTGTCATAGTCCTCAGTCCATTCCACCGGCAGATCTACTATCTTCACTTTATCGCGTTCTGCCCGCAGCAGGAGCTCTATCATATAGAACCAGCCCTTGTCATCGCTGCATTCTCTTATGAGCTTGTCTGCCACTTCCTTCCTCATGAAGGTAAATCCGCATATAGCGTCCGTCGCCTTCATCCGGAAGACAAGCTTCAGGAGTACCAGGAGTCCCGCTGAAGTGATCTTGCGATACCATTTACGTCCCGTGGTCTTTGACTTCCTGTGGAATCTCGATGCGTTCACATACGCTATATCCGGTCGCCTGTCAAAGATACGAAGCGTCTTATCGAGGTACTTAAGTTTCGTGGAGAGGTCGATATCCATGTATCCTACGATCAGCGCCCTGCTCCGCTCTACTCCGGTCTTAAAAGCTATACCCACGCCACGCTCTTCTATCCTCACATACTCGACCTCATCATAGGTCTCCTCGAGTCTGTGTCCTATCTCGGGTGTATCGTCATCGGATCCATTGTCCACTATTGTGAGCTTATATTTCTTACCATGGAGTATGCTCCCTTCCTTGGCTTCCAGAGCCCTGAGATAGCCTACACTCCTGGTGATGCCTCTCTCCAGCCTCAGGTGCTCGTTCAGCACCGGGAATATGATGTTTAATGTAGTCTGGTCCATCTTTTCTGTTACTCCTGTGTTATAGATACTCATCGAGATCATAGACAGTGTTTATCTTTCCTGACAGCACCGACAGCAGCTTCGGTCCGCCTTCTTCTGCCTGCTCGACTCTGATCACCGTTGGCCTTGAGTCATCCACTTCCGAGGACTTCAGTATGGGTTTCATGGAGTAGAGCGACTTCTCGTACGTGTATTTATACTCATCCTTCATGTATTTATCCGCCAGTCTGCTCATATATGGCCATGCGCTCTCGGGATGATGTGGGCACTGGCTGCAGTTCCCCAGCTGGTCCGGTGAACACTCTGTCCCTTCCTGACACTTGAAATGAGGGAGCGTATCGTAGCTTGTCACATGCGGTGTAAAGGTGACCGATGTCAGCGAGTGGTATCCCGTCTTTCCAAAAGGCATGATGGAAAAAAAGGGACCGTCCATTACGGTAAGCCCTATATCCTTCAGCGGCCCCTCCACGCTGCAGAGTATGATCTCACAGAGCTCATACTTGATCCCGAAAGAATCTGCGCCTGCCATTTTCAGGATCTGGTTTGTGGAGGCATAGGTGGCATTGACAAGGAAAGGCGTTTCCACAGTCTCAGCTGCCCCTGCTCTCACACAGCTGACTTCGTAGCTTTCATCGTGTTTTTCTATCTTTTCCAACCGGACATCCGTGAGGATAGTCACTTTGGGCTGTGCCTCTATCTCCTTAAGGAAATAGTCCCTCAGGATCATGGCGTCATAGGTGTCTTCCTCAGTGAGAAAGGCTCCGTCGCACATCCCGGCCCTGAAGTAGGTGTCCGGTGACAGGGCTTCGCATTTTATTCCCGCAGCCTTGCAGAATGCCTCGAATTCCGCCGCACCCGTCCAGGAGAACTCTGTACTGGTAGCATAGATCTGTCTGAAGCTCTGATGTATGGCGAAAGAAAAGTCCTCATGGAACCGTCTGTAATACCCTGCTGATTTTAGCGCAGTCGAAAGGCTCCTGGGATAGTGATATCCCATGTGCACTCTGGCCTGATTGACGTATGTTGCTCTGGAGAAGGGTTCGTGGTCATGTTCCAGCACCAGTACCTCTTCTCCCTTTTTGCCGGACTGCAGCGCCGCATATAGTCCGTAGAGACCTGCGCCTATTATGATCTTGTCATACCTGCGAGCTTCGGCCATGTCTCAATTTCCGGATATCTTCTCTATATCCTCTATCATGTGATGCTGCTGTTTGTATGTGAGGTTTATGAGCACTCCCAGATACCTGAGCACTATGGTCATTATCCCGAAGATCCCTATGAAGCCAAGCGACAGGAAGCCCATAAGCGACACCCAGCCCGAGGCCAGATGCTGATCCATGAAGTAGGACCATATCGTATACACTATGACTCCCAGTGCAAGCAGTCCGAAGAAGACACAGGTTCCGAGCGATACCCGCTCCATTATGTCTGTGAAGTAAATGAAGGAGTCCATGGCGAGGTTCATCCTTTCATCTCTCCTGCCCTTGCGATAGTTTCTCCTTTGCTCCTGTGTCACTTCATAGGTGAGGTGGCAAGCTTTGAGTCCACAATTCATGTACACCGCTTTGCGGTAGGGTACATACCTCCCCACTGACTTTATCCGGTTGATAGCTCTCCTGGAGAGGAGCCTGAATGTCTCCGGACCTATAGGGTACTGGCTGTGACTGAAACGATTATAGAGTGAATAGAAGATTCCGGATGAGAGCCTTACCTTGTACGTCCCGGTAGCAGCGACTATATCGTTTCCCTCAAGACAGTTTTCGTATGCCTTCATGATCATATCCGCAGGATAGTCGGTGTGGAGATCGTCAAACTCATAGACATAGTCTCCTATTGCCATATCTCTGCCTATGTTCATGGCAGACTCTATCCCCTGTCTGAGGCCGAGCTTTACTATACTTACCATGTAGTCGGCCGGATTCTCTTCGAAGTAGCTGTGTATCTGCTCCACACTCCCGTCCGAAGAGTTATCATCTACGAGTATCAGCTCGCATTTCTCGAAGCTCTCTCGACACTTCTCCATGGTGTGCTCCAGAAAAGTCCTGATCAGCTTTTCATCGTTATATACATATGCTACTACCGATATGAATTTTTGTTCTTTTCTCATTTTGTATCTGCTTTCATACTCCCTCAACAGGATATTTTCAGGGATATCCCGGAGATTCACACCACTGGGTTTTATCGACAAGTGTGTATGTATTCTCTGATGTAGCTGATCGCTTCTTTTACCTCATCATCTGTGAGATCCTTTACGATGTGTAGTGTCAGATCATTGTCCATAAGTACCGCACGTATGGCCGTGTCTACCTGCTTTTTGTCCTTTCTTATGGCTCCGAGGATAGTGTCATCCGCAAACCACTCTTCCTTAAGCTCCAGCTTCAGTATCCTTCGACAGACATCCTCGATGCGGTCTGCGAACTCCTCCCGGAGTATCCCTCTTTTCAGAGATATGCGGTTTGCCGTAACCATGCCCAGTGCCACTGCGGAGCCGTGTGGGATCTCATATTTACTCGACACCTCATATGCATGCCCAAAGGTGTGGGCGAAGTTCAACAGGATCCTCCTGCCCTTGTCAAACTCATCCTCTTCTATGAAGTCTTTCTTGAAAGTAAGGGAGCGTTGTATGTATTCATTGACGGTATCATGATCCCGTCTGAGGAGACTGTCCAGATCCTTCTCTATACGGTCTATTCCGTCCCTTCCTGCCATCACGTTAAACTTCACCACTTCTCCGAGACCGCTCATGTAGTCCCTTTCTGTAAGAGTCTGGTATAGTCCCGGATATATGATTATCTCATCAGGGGGATAGAAGGTTCCCAGCAGATTCTTATATCCCTTGTAGTTAAGGGATGTCTTACCACCTATGCAGCTGTCGCAGCCGGCGAGAAGTGTGGACGGATAGAATGTCCAGTCTATGCCTCTGTAGAGTACATTGGCTACGAATCCAGTGATATCCTGTACTATCCCACCGCCTATGGATATGAGATGAGTGTTTCGCTTGGACGGCATGGAGGTCATCTTCTCGCAGATATCAAGTGCCGTATCTACGGTCTTATTCTCCTCAAGTGCATCTACGATATACAGTCTGTCACCCGGGAGTGCACCGACACCCTGACCTGCAGCCTTTAGCTTAAGCTCCTCTCCGTAGAGTTCGATGATCTTTCTGTCCATCACAAAGAAGCTCTCCGGCTTGACATATGCTTCGACGATCCCATTTAATGAATCCGTGAAGCGTACTTTATAGTCTTTAAAATGTGAATGTATTCTGATACTTTCCATATCTGTCACTGTACGCTGTACCCTCCGTCTATTGCTATCTTCTGACCCGTGACATATGTATTCTCGAAAGATCCGAGGATATAGATCAGTTTTCCTATCTCTTCCGGCTCAGCCATGCGTCTTACAGGTATCCCTGCGCTTATGGATGCTATCTCCTCATCTGTGTTGTTCTTCCTGGTGAGCTCTGTCAGGGTGAATCCCGGGCAGACGGTATTTACGAGTATCCCATGCGGTCCCAGCTCAAGAGCCAGTGCGTTGGTAATGCCATGCATCCCGTTCTTTGCTGCACTATACATGGCTCGTCCGGGCTTGGATACCACGGCCCATATAGAGCCTATGTTCACGATCCTGCCCTTTCCCTGAGCCTTAAGTATAGGTACAAGTTTATTCAATATGATTATGGGAGACTCCAGATCCACCTGGAGCATCTGCCTCATCTCATCGTAAGGTACCTTGTCTATCTCATTGATCTCATTGATACCGGCATTATTGACTATAGCCGATATTTTGATATCTTTTTTGATGAGGTCATCGCAGTAGTCGGTCACGGACTCCGGATCACTCAAATCCATCTCTGATCTGGTCGGTGCGATCACTTCCCATCCGTTCTTCTCATATATCTCTTTGGTGGCTTTGCCGATGCCCCGGCTGGCCCCGGTGATAAGGACAGTATCCATGCCTAGTCAGTCCCTTCCTTTCCTCTATACATACCCGTATATTCTACCACATAACCGACGCGTATAAAACGCAAAGCCGGCCCCAGGGCAGCAGGAGAAAATCATTAAGGATCGGGTAACGAATGATTGATATAGCGTCAAATAATTTACGAAATTGAATGCAGCTGTGTCGACTTGCGAACGAGATAATCTACTGTCAGCTCCGCACTGTGCCCAATATTCATCCATGCCTCATCTCTGGCTGTTTCCCTGCCAGAAGCAAAAACCTCACTTGATATCATACTATCTATGATGCTCTTCAAGTCATCGAATTGTTCTTCTTTCAATGCTTTCCCAAGTTTCGGGAACATCTCTTCCTGCCACAAAGGATGATCTATCCAGGCTGCATCATACACGGATTTGTCGAGATCATACTCCGCGTATATTACAGGCTTATCAAATACCAGGGCAAAATCCAGTATCACCGCAGAAAAATCCGTGATCATGAGATCAGCCCTGCGGAGCACATCAAAATTGTCCGTGTCATTGTTCCACTCCAGATCCTCGGTTTCCGGATAATCCTTCATCAGCTTTTCGATCATGTCCTTTTCCGATCTGATCGACTGGGGATGTGGTCTGATTATTATTTTGTAGCCTGTCTTGATAAGCGCATCTATCAGTCTGTTTCCGTAGAGCTTCAATATTGCTGCGTCCCCCCATGAAGGTGCCAGAAGAATGGTTTTTTTATCAGTTTCTCTTGGGATCTGCCCGACCTCATCCAGCTTGTTTTTCAATCCGTCAAGATAGACACACCCCACCACTTCTATTTCCTTTTGGGGATCCTTTCTTACCTCTTCCAGTTCCCGCACCTCTTTCGCTTGAAAGTCTCCGGTGAGAAGCAGGGCATCATAGTAATCCATGCCAAACATTCTGTAAAGCAAGGTCGTTGCAGCACTGTGCATTATATGTACATAATACCTCACGTTCCTCGATCGTTTCCATTGATATACATCAAGACCGGGAGTTGTCGACAGACATATGTCAGCCCGCATCATATTCAGCTTGGCAAAAGCCTTGTTCCCCTCACCTATGAATTCGCAATTCACATGCTCGTATTCCTCATTCAAGGCCGGGTCATCAGGCGACGCCGTCCAATACACTACATCTATTCCCCGTTTCTCGAACTCGTCACATATCGGTTTGAATGTGCTCCAGTAATTCTTGCTGTCACTAAAGATAACATATGGAACATTCTCTTCGGATATGGTTGCTTTGCCTCCGGAGAGGCGGAATTTAAGTTTAAGCCAGAGTTTTTTTGCAAGAAACATCGCCGTACCTACAAGACCTATCAGTATCGTAAATAGCATGCTTCCCGTTCCCGGATCTATATATAGGAGAATACTGTTATATGCCATCCTTTCAACACCTTCAAAAAATATCATCTGGGTTTGACTTTTTTCCAGTTATATGTCTTTCTGACGTCGTCCCTGACTGCGTACCAATTCTGATCCGGCGCAGCAAATGTTTTTCCCGGTTCTCCTTGAATATTCGCTGCCATGACATATTGATCTTGCCCTTGTTTTGAGCTTTCATTTATGCTGCACCCCGTGAACAGGTTGATCGGATCCTCTATTACACCTGCTGTTGCCAGAGATGGGGTGTCTGCGTTCGTCATGAAGCTATCATCAATGCGACTTTCTTTCGAATAGAAATCCTTGTAAAGGAGGAGCGGTCTGAACCCCTCAGTATCTGTTCCATCATCCAGTATGATTTCCTCACTATCGCCTACTGCGGCACCGTGATCACTAACGATCACTATCCGGGTATTGTCATATACATCCTGTTCTTTCAGATAGTCCAGCCATTCTCCGATTTTGATCAGTGCAGCCATATTTACGTGATAGTATTCGGGATACTTCAACTCGATCACATTTCCCTCCGGATCAGTCCTCTCCCCATTCTCCAGCCCTGTATTATCAGGGTTATCTGTTGCTGTATAGTCGGGCAGCTGAAGTTCCCTTTGATCATGTGTTGTATCGTTATCCATGATCATAAACGTATTCTTTTCATCTTTCACGATCGTAGTAATACTCTTCAGATTATCCAGGATCGCATAACTGTCTGTAAATTCAGAGTTGACGTTTTCTAACGCCGCTGTACTGAATGTATCAGGGAAATGGTAGTTTCCTCCTCTGTATATAAACTGCTGTGCAAAAACCGGAACTGACTTAAATACACTGTACATGAAAAACTGCCTTTTTCGATAATCTTCCGTATATTTTACAGACTCAGGCGATACGAAGCGATTCTTTAGGGTATACGCATGAATATCCGGATATGGATCGTATATCGTAAGGTCGCTTACATCGTTATAGCCTGCGAGAGGAGGGTCATAAACAGTTGTCTGGTATCCTTCCTCCGAAAACAGTCTGGGCAACACTAAAAGCGCCTCGTCGTGTTTATCTACAAGCCTCTCATCTGTCCTTTTATCCATCGACTCGGGTGTATATTCGTAGCCTCCCCAGAGTCCGGGTGCTCCCATCATAGTATGCTCTCCATGCGAGAGTGTATTCGGATAATATACAAAGCCCTCATAAACATCTCTCAATTCCGGTTTTTCTTCAAGGATATATGGATAATAAAGCCCCATAGCTGCGTCCAGCATGATCACAACAACATTCCTTCCTTCTTTCGACAGGCTGAATCCCTCGTATGGTGTGTCTTGCTTCAAATAGCTCATTGAAGACAATTGGTTCTCCGTAGAGATGATGTTAAGCGTTGAAAGTGCAATGAGACAGAATATCAAAACCTGATAAATATGCTTGACCCAATTGTGTCTATATCTCCACACAGCCAGCATGACCACAAGGATCACAACCAGCACCATAATATTTATCAGTTGTTCGTCTTTCCCAAAAGTCAACTCTCCCCTATAGACCAATTCTGATGATATGGTTAATGAAACCTTTCCAAACACAAAAAAATCAACCATAGCCATTCCGCTAATGACCCAGATCGCCGCACGGCACAACTGTCTCTCTCTTGCATTCATGAGATAATAGAATATAGAAAACCAGACAATGAAGAACCCCGCCGCTATCATCAACGTGCTAAAAGCATAATGAAGAGGATCTCTGTAGGCGGACAATGCAACAAACTCTTCTGGAGATGATACGATAACGGAAAGAGGTATGACCAGCCCCATCAATAATGTCAGGACGCATATGCCGTATAGATATAAAGCTATGTCCTTGTCGTGGAACTTATCTGATCCTGCATTACTGGTCTTGTTCGATTTTCTTTGACTGTATACTACACTCTTTCCCAGCGAAAAAATGTTGTTCATTGTCCAATATATGACCAACCCACTGGGGCTGTCATACAAAAGGACCAAAAACAACCCAGCCATCACAACAAGCTGAAGCTTCTCTTTTTTGGGGGCTCCCTTGGTGTATATCATGATAGAAATGACATTGATCAGTGTCATCAGTATCGGAAGGACATTTATACGGATCCCGCCGGACTGTATATCCCCTATACAGAGCAGTCCGTCCGGCTTTCCAAGGTCTTGTATAATGCGGAAGCCATATCCGTTCAACAGTTTAAGGTTGGAAAGAAAGTGGTATGCGGCAACAAAGAAAGGTATCTGAAGCAGCAATGACACCGAACTGCGAAGTGAATAGATAAAATGATAGTCCTGTTTCCTATAGTACGTCTGAAGCATCATAAAACGTTCATCGCCGGTGAATGTTTTACGAATATGCTTCACCCACCTCGCCATTGACTGTTGCCTGTCTCTTTCTTCACGCGAGATACGATCAGCTCTGTCATACAACGGCAAGAGAAGGATATTAACAACCAGGCTCACCCCAATAATGGCAAGAAAAGCACTATTTCTCATGTCATAAATAATAGAAAAGATAAACTCAAGGATAAGCTCTATGGGGTATATGAATATTGAGTATAAAAGCGCAAACATGGAAGAATTATATCATATGCGCGAGATTATCGCATAGCGACAGATCAACTGCATTATCTATGCAGCCCAGTCAGAAAAAAATCATCTTGACAGGAGTTTTTTTCTTCGATAATATACATTAGCATACGCGTGAGTAGCTCAGCTGGATAGAGCGTCTGGCTACGGACCAGAAGGTCGCGAGTTCGAATCTTGTCTCACGCATAGGCCATGGTCTCCGTTTGTCTTATCGGAGGCCATGTTTTAGGTGTTATGAGGCCATATCCCAGACTGAATGACCCTATGATACGCCCAAGCCAAAAAAACAGTTATACATGTATATGCAAATAAATATAAATACTCGTTTCCTATATATACAATATCACTTCTAAATAAACATAGGACTAAATAATGAAGCAGATATATTTCATAAGATATCTCCCCCAAAAAACCAAGGATTTCAGACTGCATTTTTTCACCCATTATGAGGGTACTTATCATACAAACAAAAAAAGGAGGCGCCAAATACTTATAAAGTGAAATCCCCCACACTTCAGTATCGCTTACCATATTCATCCTGTGACAGATGAAAAAAAAAGCGAGAAAAAAAATAACCCACATCGTCTGATTCTTTTCTATGATTATACTTATCGGATCCTTATAGATCGCAAATACCATTCCAAGCAAAAGAGAACACGGCAGTATCTCATTCTCTCCATAGGTTAATCCAATTACACTATATGTCCATGCATAAATTACCATTATTATGCAGCTCATAATCAACAAGGCGCTTCTATTGTTTTGCATTTGACATTGCTTTAATAAAGATAATACAACAAACGCAATGATATAAAATATCATTGCACTCACCGGATACCAAAGAGTCGGATTGAACAATCTGAATCCAAAAAAATAAGGCAAGAGTTCTCTTCTGCTATCATACCGAATCAAATCCTCTGCCTTATCGATTATTTCAAACACATAGAATAAATAATTAGCTATATAGAAGGGCACCCATACACGTAGTATCCTGTAAAGCAAAAACCCTTTTTTAAATCCCCCCTTATCAATATAGTTTGAAAATAAAACGTATCCCATAAAAAAATAGAATCCGCCAACTGCAAGATATCCCAAATCGGAAAAAGACATGAAAACATTATCTAAACGGACATCAGCATAGCCTATATGGCAATACAATATTATCAGTGCCAATACTCCCCGTATGATCTGCGTATTACCTTTGTCCATCTATGCCCTGGTATACCTCGCCTAGAAAATGTAAATACGAAATACAATTTCATCCCTATGAAGCAGCTTGTACTTTGACTGTGCCGAAAATATGCTATTGGCTTTCAGGTATATGGAGGATACTATATCCATCAAAGGCATTATCAGCCTGAAAACCCTCTGTCAATAGGTAGGACGTTATGTGTCCCATCGAATAGTCCGCTACCACATACACCGTATCTCCTGAAAGATCCAGTTCATCAAGAACACCCCATGTAACACCGTTATACTTGTCATTATCATAATACTCTTCATCGTTCTGATAATCGTAAGGTGATGTTTCCGTGAATAAGGCAATGATATAATCGGTATACCAATCGTTATTGATCACGGCAAAGATCTCATTCTCTGAATAATTTTTTTTCGCATAGGCTAACGCTTCTCCGGGGGTGGTGTCGACCTTTAAATACACCATATCAGTATCTTCCCTATATCCGTTGTATGAGAACAGATAGTATGAAAAAGCTACAAACAGTATAAAATATACACCTGTCAATGCATACAAGAATGCCCTCTTGCCCAGTTTATCTACAACAGCCTCTATTCCCAGTACCGTAAATAACAGATACGGAAAATATATGCCGTTCGCTCTGTTAATATTCGGATGATAAACAAACAGGAGAGCTATTCTGATCACCACGTAATAAATAAGAATAACGCACCATACATCCAAGGTTCTTGCTTTAAGCGAAGTCACAAGCTTTTTAATTGAAACGATCAAGCCAATAACCAAAAAAGGTATGGATATATAATATATAGTTCCAAATCTAGCATTGGCATTATACGAAATAGAATCAGAGACGAGAAAAGTTCTTGCAGAATGAATCAGATTGTCCAGCAAACAGGAAACCCCGACAGAATCTGACCTATAGCTTTCGCCCCTCCAAAAATCTATCATTCCCATAAATCTGAAAGGCGCTATCATACCCATAGCAACCAGTTGCTGTATCAACAGTGGGAATCCCAAAACGAAAAACGGGATTGCCACAAGCAGAACATTCTTTACCCCGCCTATCCTATTAACATACGCTAAATACAATAATGTAACTATCAAAAAAAACGGTATGACCAGATAGGTTATGGCATATGTATACAAAGTCAATCCCCAAAGAATACCCGCCCAAAAAAAGTATGTCGCCCTGTTTTCAGACACGGCTTTGATCAAGAAATACATTGATACAATTGAAACGCTAAGCCACAGATAACATTGCAGTCCCCACCGCTCACTCATCATATACACAGGCATAATCGTCATGAGAAACAAAGCCAAAAGAGTGTATGGCTTCTTAAACAGAAGTTCCGCCAGGAAAAATAAAGCAAAAAAGCCGGCTATAGCACAGAAAACAGCCGGCAGCCTAAAGGCAAGAATAGATACGCCCGTAAACTTAAAAAGGATAGCAGCAAGATAGGTGTACAAGGCATCCTGACTTTCACCAAAGCACCTGAAATAAACCGGCATCTTATAATGATACTGATCTACTCCATATTCGGAAATACAAAAAGAATCATAAGCCGCTCCCATTTCATCAATATGAAGTCCATGCGGTCCAAATGGTATGGAGTCTAATCGAAATAATCTGGTAAAAACGAATAACGTAAAGATCAATATAAATATCGTCTTATGTAATGAAATCTTTCTCTTCATGATAACAATAATATAATAAGGCAACAGTATCGGTCAATCTTACTGATCAGCAGTCTCCAGTATATATCGAGTATCTTCGTATATTGGAACAAATGGCGAATAATATACATAGTTTCGATCCAGGTTTTCCCAATAGTATAGCTTTGGGTCATATTGGGGAAGCAAACTCTCTCTGATCTCGTCACCGTCATTAACAGTAATGTTTTCATTTTCCCTGCCCGGAAATATGAAACTGACAGTGTGCCTTTGATTGTTGCTCAAGTTCAATTCAGGTACATTAACATCTGCGCTCAACATCTCTGACAAATACCTCAGACGGTGGTGTAGAAAAAACCGTAGATAACGGACATTATCCTGATATGTTTCGTATTTTTTTCTTGAATCTTTCCATATCATATAATCCATGGCAGCAGACTGTTCCAACAGACACTGGTACTCTGGAATCGTCTCAAAAACAGCTTCCTCAAAGAAAGGATAGTACTCTGAATATATTCGACACACTTCCTCTCTATACAATGGATCAGATAAAAGCAAAGCATCCCAACAAAGTACGTTTTCCGCACCCCATTCATTTACAGAAGCCTCTACCACAGAATAGTCGTAATCTAAAAAATAATCTTCCGACGTATCAAAACCGCCTGCCTGATCATAGTCCCAACAAGGTCCGGCGTGTAGTTTCCCATCAAAGTCATTTCCATAGAAATAATAGCTTCGTGCCATAGAGTCCGTGTTATATATAAATTCCTCCAGCAAATAACGTTTTGCAAAAGACGGTATATCCAATAGTTCGGTATCAAAGCATTCCTGTTTGATCCGCTCATCTACTATGGTTATATACCCCTTTATATCATTGAGCAGATCGGCATCTGAATTTCGGGGAAACACAAGAATAAATCCGGAATTGTCGTTTTCATTTATACTGAATCTTTCTGTGTGCTTTTCATATGAATCGTACAGATCTTTTTTTATGAGAAAACCGCTTGAAAATCCATCTTGCGGTTCCTTGCATATTAGGTAATTTCCTACATATTCATTATTTATATACAAATCCATCCATTCAGAGTCTGTAGTGTTTTCTATGCCCATTTTATCTGAAAGTTCAAACATCAAATGGTTCATCATTAGCGTCGGATCCAGATAGTTTGAAAGGAGCACCCATTTGTCAGACGGCTTTAGGCCGCATAGAGGGACGTCATAAGATGTCTTTATTTCAAACGGTCTTTTCGCCTGCCAAGAACTGTTTCCTCGCCCCTTTATGAGTATGCTTTTGTCAATATACTCCTTATCCCCGACCGGATCATAAATTGCAATGGAAGCGTCACTATAAGCTGATCTGTCGATATCCCAATACGTTTTAGAATCCAGAAAAATAAATGCAGAATAGAGATTTGCCGATCTCATGAAACATATCTTCCACGGTATTCTTGTTCCGTCGCCGTAGTCCACATAGATATCCTGAATCTCTCCGTATCTTGCATTGTCCAAAATATGGCCATTCGAGATAAATATCCTATTTGTTTCAGAGCTTTGAATAATGGATTCTGTATTGATATACGATGGAAGAAAAAAATAGGTAACTCCATCCATTTCTTTTCCCGGAAATCTGATATCGTGCTTCCTGTCATAAAAGAACAATTCTCCCGGTCCCGACAATTCCAAATAATAAACTTGTTTTTCACAAACCAGAGCACAATACACTATCGCACCTAAAAGTATAACCGTGATTAAAAATAGCAATCCAAATGCTTTTTTCATATGCATACTATATAATGATCCTACTCATCCGCAAATCCACTTTCGACGCATATTTTATCATTTATAAATCAGGGTAACAATCCGAATTGTACGGATGATGATGCCCCAACGACAATCCATAGATTACCTGTGATATACTGAAACGCCATATTGAGCCATCTCCACACAGTTATACTCATTGAGCTATTGATAACTCCATGATAGAATACACGCGTAGTTTATTTGACTCGATGGTACACCAAAAGAAAGGCCAACATAATGAAAAATCGACTTCGAGAAGCACTGATATCAGCGTTCGTCACATTTGTCATTTTTCTTGGGATACTAATCATCAAGGGTATTTTTCCTTTTGGGGCAGCTCGTATAGACTATTATGACATGGGTCAGACAAATGCACCTCTCTATTATCATATATGGGATTTTCTTCACGGCAAGACCGGACTTTTCTATACCTGGTACATTAATCAGGGGCAGAATCTTTCCATGGGAAGCTCCATACAGTGGAATATATCTGTCTTCAACCTCTTCTTCCTGTTAATCCCCCGAAGACTCGTGATGCAGTCCTTATCCATATTCATGGGTATCCATCTGTTTTTTATGACTCTTAACATGAACCTCCTGCTACAGCGCGTGGTTCCGGGAAGCGCAAATAGTATAAACACCAGATTATGCCGGATAATGATGAGTATAGCATATGGACTTTGCGGATATACTTTGACGCACTATACCATACCCCCCTATCTTGACACTGCCGCCTTAATACCTCTCTATCTTCTTACTCTTGCAAATGTATTGACTGCCAATGACAGGGTCGCACCGGGTACCCGTAGACGTAATGTGTTTCTTTACGCGCTCGCGACAGGCTACATGACTGCTCTCAGCTATTATCTATCATATATGAATCTTATATTCATTCTACTAATATCCGGCACATACATTTTTCTGCTTTGTCCAAAAGATATGGGATACAGAGGCAGGGTCGCATTAAAGCTTGGGATCGGCACTTTTTCCGGACTTGGTTTATCTGCTTTCATGCTCGTGCCTGCAGCCATGCAGATGAGCCGTTCTTCCCGCTTTCAATCGAATTTGGAGAAGACCCCCTGGGATACTGTAAAGGAAATTCTATGGGCCATTGGAGCCGAAATGTATTACATCAAATGGTGGGCTCTGGCCGGCACTATTGCAGCCTGTGTGTCAGTTCTGATCGGTCTTATTAAGTTTCGTAAGGAAAAAAGTATATCTCTATTCTGGTTTCTGATATGTTTTTACCCCTGTGCACTCATCCCTTTTGAATCCATCAATCTGATCATACATATGGGAACTTATTATCATTACCCCATACGTTGTGGTTACTGGATACCGATCGCTCTGCTTACTGCAGGAACATACTATATGACCAGGCTGACGGAAGAACCGATCGGCTCAAGGCATCCTAATGCCGTTCGCTCTCTGTTGGCTCTTGTCGCTTTATTCTCAGGGATCGCTGTACTCGCTTACTACAACGGGCACACGGTATGGGACGTAAAAGATCTCTTTGCTGTCTGGGTCATTTTTGCCTGCATGCTTTCAGCTGTATACACTGCCGTTCTTCTGGCCACCAAAGATATTCGATGCATCGCATGTATTATGTTTCTCGAAATAGTCTGCGGAGCGTATGTTGGATATGGTCTTCCACATTTCACCGATTCTCATTCATCGGGTCCGGAGCAGGACGGCGACTATGTAATGACAGCCATGTTGCTGAAAGACGAGTTGGATATAGCCGAAAGCCGGACAGACCGGATAAAGAATCCCGACACAAGCCTGAATACAAACTACGGTATGGTCATGGATAGAGCTACGGTAGGGGGCTGGGCTAATACTATGCCCAGGCCCCAGATGGATCATGCCGGAAGTCTGGGGTATACATTGCATTTCATGAGGATTATGGACGCCGGAGGAACCCTTTTCTCGGATGCTCTGCTTCATATTACACAGACCCTTACTCATGAACCGTTTTACTGTGATAATGAAGCTTATCAGCTTCAGTCCGATAATGACGGATATGGACTATATGACAATCATTATAGATTACCCTTTGCTATGCCTATACCATCCGAGCTGACCTACTCTGAAGCTGACTATGATATAGTCAAAACCCACAACAGATACTATCATGCCTTATCCGGGTTCGAAGACAGCATTTTGGAGTCTGTGGGTGATCCCGGTTCAGCCCCTGTCAGCATTGAAGGAAAAAAAGCCCTCTATCTCGGAGATGGCGACGCTGCACAGATCACAGTTGACGGCAGCGTGGTCCCGGTTCCATCGTTAGGTCAGCCTGATAACACCTCCTATCCCACAGAGTTTAACGGTGCTCTGATCTTTGCCGGCATTTTTGAGGATCAGACACTGGAAATACAAGGATTCTCCGGTGGAACCGCATATTTACTTGATCTTGATAAATTGAGAAGTCTATGTGATAAGTTTGATGATCTGCCGCAGAAGATCACTGCCGGCAAAACCGACCTTAAGATAGAGATGGAAGCCCCCGACGGCACGGAGATGGTCCTGATCCCCATGAGTTATGATCCGGGACTCACGGCGACAGTAAATGGATTGAAGCAGGAAATTAAGAATATTGACGATATCCTGATCGGCATACCCGTAAAACCGGGGGATAATACACTAGCGATCAGTTTCAGACCTTCCGGAATGATTCCCGGGATCATAATATCACTTCTGACTTTGATGATTCTTACTTTAGCGACCGCATCAAAGGAGATCAGGATCCCTTCAGTGCTATACTCATGCAGTCTTATGGCCTTGCGTATTCTTTGGTTGTCTGTCCTGACAGTATTGTATATTATTCCGCTCGCAGCCTTTCTTGTGCACCAGTTTCAAAAAAGGATACTATAGCTATCAGATATCTGCCTCCTCAAGACCCTCTATAGGTTTATGTGATGCAATATATCTGCCCTTTATTTCGTAGAAATGAAGCTCATATTCCTTGTATTGGGGTAATCTGTCGCTCCCAAGAACATATAGCAGGGTGTCATCATATTTCCCCTGCGTCATATCATATCTCAGAGCCTCAAGTGTGTTTTGCACTTCATTTTCTATGGGACGTGCATAATAGAAGTCATTGGTGGTGAGTCCATTTAGATAAGCGTAGAAGCTCAGACTTTGATCTATTTCACCATCATCAATATCCATCACAATATGCCTGTATCTTCCTATAACATTCTCTATCTCCTCGTTATCATCGAGATAACCCACATATTGATAGTCGTTTCTGGCAAACTGCCTATGCTTTTCTGTGATGAACGGCCATATATCAATAAACTGGATTACGATCCCGAGTATGATCAACGCTGTGATCCACTTTTCACGGGAAAGTCGAACAAGAAAAACAAGAATAGCTGTCAGTATTATGTAGCAGACAGGCCAGATAAACCTTCCGTTGCTGCGGAAGATACCTACAATATAATCCGGGATCTTACCCAGTTTCATAGTAAACAGTATCTTATCATTTAATGATATTTCCGGTACGACGCTGAACACCGTAAAGAAAACTGCCGTAGCAATAATCACTATTCTTCGAGTTGACAAGTGTGGGCATGTTTTAGAAGCGATCGATATTGCTGCCAGCATCGCGGCCGCCAGCAAGAATAAAAACAGAACTCCGGCCCCAAGATACCCAAACCCCTCGTATTGAAGCAACGCTGTCGGTAAAGACGGCAGCATGCCCATTCCCATCGAATTGTATAAAGTATTTAGGTTTGCCTCATACTTTCCAACTTCCAGTTTCGCTCCCACGCCGCTTGATAGTGCACCGAATACCCACAGACATATCATACCCGTCAGACAATAAAGTATGATGCAGATCACCGGCGCCTTTATCTTTCGCTCTACTACTGCCATTTCCAATAATCCCATAAAGACTATACCTCCGCACATAGCCCATAAATATGGGTGGATGAGCATAGCCACACTTGATAAAACAAAATATACTAGTCCACTGATAACCATGTTTTTTTCATGGTCAAACCTTAGCCATATAAGCATGGACAAAAGGATCAGCCAGTGCGATGTAAGTGATGTGTGGTAAAACATCCTGTACATCATCGTCCAGCTTATTATGTAGAAAACAGAGCACAGAACCGCACACCACGGCCTGCCTGTCAGAGAGAAGATCAGAAGACCGGATATCCCGCCCATGAGCATAATTGACAGCAACCCATATAGACCAAGATACTGGAAATGAGCGGGCAGCACCGGAGATAGGATTTTACCTATAAATGCAAACAAAGGAATCGCGTCCGTATACACTACTGACATATCGTGAGGAAAAGAAGCCGTAGTCACAAAGCCAAGCGGAAACTGCCATGGGCTCGTCCGATACAGGCAAAAGCCGAGATAGTGCTGCACCAGGTCCCTTTCTCCCGATTCGAAGATCCAATCGTCATAGAAAGGATTTATCACATATGGACCGTATATCAGAACAAATATCATTGCTCCAATAAGGGAAGACACGAGAAATACCTTGATTTTTTCAGACCTCACGACAAACTCCTTTTCAACATTTGACTTATTGTAGCAAAAAGATGCATTTTCGTCATTATGATCCTGTTCCGTCTCGCCATCGTTGGCGAGATCATCGTCTCTCATCGTCTCTCACGACCCCGGATATTTGAGCAAACAGTACTATCATGTTAAAATATGCTCGGTTTATATTATGAGCTTGATAAAAAAACACATCAAACTATATATCCTTCTGTTTCTTGAGGTGGTTTGGCTGGGTCTTATGATTTCCTCCTCTTTGGAGGACCCTGCTTTTTTCGAATTCCTCCCAAAAGATTTCATCGATACTACCATTGACAGGCCTTATATCACATGCGATGACTCTTGTCTTCATATCGCATACGACCCTTCTTTCATTGATCACGATGATGAAGGTCACGTTATTGAGGATGATGTCTTTTCACCTAAGTTTGCCATCGGCTCCGGTGGTTACTATGTGATAGTAAGATATGATGCTGCTGATCTGAACACGTATGTAAAACTTCATACAGATTCTGAGATCACTGAAACCTTTACTATCAAAGAATACCTTGTACCCGAAAAAAAAGAGATGAAAGCCAGAATGTACATTCCCTTTGCGAGATCAGTACATGATGCTCAGATAGATATCGCATATACCGGGCCCGGTGACGTCAGCATCTACAGCATTCAGTTGGTTGAAGACACCGGGTATAGGTGGGTTCCGATCGTAGGATGCGTCTTTCTGTTTTGCATTATAGACTTTTTTGCGTTAGTTCTATTTGGCAGATCATGGGGTAATTTGAGAAATTCTATCAGATTGCATTATGAGATACCCATATTGGCAGCCATTATCCTTTCGGCTTCTCTTCCTTTAATATCGGGATCCCTGTATTGGGGCCATGATATCGATTTTCACTTGGCACGCATGATCGCTGTTTCCCATGAGATCGGATATCGTCAGTTCCCTGTCAGGATGCTAACTGATATGCTTTGGGGGTATGGATACCCCACCTCAACGTTTTATTCAGATCTGTTTTTATATCCATTTGCTGCTTTATACCATTTGAGCCTACCTCTGCGCTATTGCTGGCAGCTTTATATTTTCTTCATAAATGTCATTACAGTTGTCATTTCGTATTACTCATTTAGAGCAATATGCAAGGACAAAAACATTACACTCATAGGCGTAGCGATATACTCACTCAGTTCCTACAGAATTGTCGATCTTTACCTGCGGTGCGCTATGGGTGAGTTTACTGCGATTGCTTTCATTCCGCTTGTAATGCTGGGCATATGGAATATACTTTACGAGGAGAAATACAGATCCGGCTGGAGGCAGCTTGCTGCGGGGATGACATTGGCAGCCCTTTCTCATTTGCTTACGGTTGAAATGGTATCCATTTTTCTATTATTTCTCTGCATCCTGGAATATCGTCGAGTCCTGAAAAGCTTAAATGTGCTTTACTCAATTCTCAAAGCTGCGGTCACTACCGCATTGTTGTCATTCTGGTTTGTAGTCCCCATGTTGATATCGATGAAAGCTATCCCATTAAAGATGTATGATAACCAGTTGTATATTCAATCTCAGGGGGCACATCCCTCACAGCTTTTTAACATCTTTACGACAGGTAGCGGTTTTACAACCCCCGGTACATATCATGAAATGCCACTTTCGATAGGTGGCGGTATTTTAGCCGCCTACATATTGCTGATATATGAAATGTTCAGATCAGGTGATCCCGAAAGACGCAACAGGCAAAGAACCTCATTCTGTTTGTCGTCTATGGCTCTGATAATGTCAACATATCTCTTTCCATGGGATACAATAGCAAGCCTCACTGAGGGCCGTTTGAACTCAATATCACGATTAGCCCGTATGGTGCAGTATCCCTGGAGATATATTGAAATAGTCACTGCTGTATTAAGCCTTTCGGCAATAATGCTATTGCGTGGGATGAAGAAACGTTCCTCATCGTTCTATACAATTTGGGGAGCTATTCTTGTTTCCGGCTCGCTGCTCTCACTTTTCTCGTTTTATCAACCTTTTGTAAATGAAGCCAAAACCATTTCCGCCTCAGATGAGCTTTTTATCGATCATGAAATAGGGTTGGAGGAATACCTGCCTTCAGAGGCTGGGATCATAGAGGATATGGGTACGCAACCGGTCCTGCTCGACGGAAAAGCTGAGATCTCTTCATACTGTTCAGAAAAAGGCAGCAGATATCTTTCTATAGAAAACTGCTATTCCGATTCCTCGATTGCACTGCCTATTTTGGCATATCCCGGGTATCAAGCTGTTGATGTAGACACAGGTCAGCATTTCACTCTATACCATACAGAGGATGAGCGAGTCGAATTATTCATTTCGGAAGGGTATAAAGGTACGATCAGGATCTACTACAGTGAACCTACAACCTGGAGGATATTTGAAATAATATCTCTTATCTCGTTTCTGATCGTTTTATCATTCGATGTGTGTTATCAGGTTCGCGGACGTCTGCAGCATGATCTTACTGGTGTCTGAAGTCACATTTTCTGCAAAAAACCTCGGTAAACGCAGGAATGAACCCCGACCTTATCGCGACGTCCATTGAATTCGAATGACTCTCTGAAGTACCGTAGAACGGTACTTTCCCAAGTTCAAGTATCCTCTCCTTCAGGATTGTGACAAGATATACCGCCAGTCCTCTGTGTCCGTATCCCTTCGTGACATCTATGCCTATCTGCCACATAGTATCACTGTCATTCGAAGCTCCTGCCATGGCTATCGGCTCGCCCTTCTCGTTAAGGGCCGCTACTGCGATCACATCCGGAGCCTCCTGAATGAAGCCGAGAGCATGTGTAAACGGATTGTTTTCCCTGAAGCTCTCTATTTCATTCCGTTCGTACCACTTCACTTCGAATGGGATATCGAATTCGTACTCTGATGCCTCGGGGTCAGGCAGGAAATACACGTGAGTATCCTGGATCTCATATCCGTATTCCTGCAGCTTGCTGTCGAGTTCTCGCAGATTCTCATATTTGCAAAACCACTCCGGCTTATAGAGGCTGTACTTTTCCCTGCACCAGTCCAGGATCCTCTCATCTGCCGACATATACATCTCACCGTGATATATGATAGCCCTGAAAAAGGGATCAAGCTCACCGAAGTATCTTGCCCCCGCTTTCTTTTCTGCCTTGTTGATATTTATTATCTGTCTCTCTTCATCTGCCCGGCTGCAGTTCGTATCCAGTCTAAACTGAGTTCTGACTATCGCATCAATACGCATGCTTTCTTTCTCTTTCCGTATAATATGTTCGCCAATAAAACTGCCGCAAATACAAAAGTACTAACGACGGATATGAAATATGCTATATTGAAATACCATAGGCCACCATAATACATTTTTACCGAAGAACCTGACAATACCGCCGGTAGTTCGATCTTCGTCCTGAAATAATCTCCTTGTGTCACAGCTAAATCGTACTTCTTTCCTGATGCATCGATAACGATTGCCTTGTACCCCGGATAATAGAGTACAGGTGGCTCTATCCACTCATCTTTATCTGTTAGTACGTCATATTGAAATTCAACATTTGTCCCTTTCTTTACATACCCATCATATTCAAGGTTTTCAGATGACCAATATACCCTGTCATCATCAAAAATACTATCAGTGGTACCTTGTGGCCAATACTCCCTAAGATGACTATTGCCTGCATCGTTGCTTAGCCTGTGGATATAGGCTTCCTCCTTAAGTTCCCCCATCACCCCTGGGATAGCACAGATCAATGCAAGCAAAAACAGCGCTGCTGCCGCCGCCTTTCTGCCGGCACTTCCTATGTTTATTCTGAACAAGGCATATACTGTAATAAGTGATAGTAAAGGAGCAGCGAGAAACATTATCCTGAAAGAATACTCCATAACAGAAATATATAATTTTACAATTCCAGTATCTACAATCTTATTCCAGGGAAATTCCGATGGTACACTCATAAACAGAACAAGGAAAATGATTCCCGTTGCCGTCATAAAAGTATCCGATTTTGATCCATCTTTTTTTACAGATATAACATAATACAGAAATAGTACCGCTCCCGCAATTCCTATCAAAGATATTCCTCCCCACGCTGTCCCATGTGAGAAATCATGTATACCTAAAAGATCCATCAGGGCATATCTTCCATATATTGTGATACCATAGGTCCTTCTGTAATAATCTAAGTTCAGGCCAAATGTGTACATCCTGATAAAAGGGACTATAAATCCAATATTTATTAAGAATGTACACACTATCGATGTAACGATTATGCCAATACTTCTTTTATTCATTACATGTTTCAGAAAAATGAGCGCATATAGCAGAGCTAATGCCAGGGCATCTACTGAACTGGGAATATGTGAGTGAAAGATACCCGTCATACCAATGACCAGCATTGCGACCGGTTTGAGAAAATCATTTGGATCGTCTTCACATATACAGCTGTATACACCGGAGATGACCAAAGGCAGAAAACACATAGCTATCAGTTCCGGTAGATCAGCTCTGTTGTATAAATTTACCAGCCTGTATGGTAATAAAACATACAGGATCGTGAATACATACTTCTGGTATCTGTTCCCCTTGAATATGACTTCACCCGAAAGAAATGATGTAAATGCCGTAGCAGCATTAAAAATAAAATATATACTGTTAAATACTACAGGAATAGATACGCCGCATATTCTTAGCAGAGCCGGAAAGTAAAGAAAGAGGTTCGGATACATAAACCCCAAATGGCCAAAACCGTTATTGTTGTCCGGAAAAATGAACACAGGGCATTGTCCGTCTAATAATCCACTCTTTACACCTTCCATCCTCATGACATGAGCCGGGACATCATCCCCCCAGAAAAGATCAAAAGAAAACAGAGGGATTGATACTATGATAACTGCTACGTGTATCATGATAAGGAGGATTTTTTCCGTTTTTTCCTTTTCATGATAGTATTTTGACGTGAAAAACAGAAAAAGATAAAGAGATCCAATAGAAACCAATGCTGCTATATATATCAGATCGGTAAAAAGAGGTCTTGAGCTCTCAATACCTATTTTCTCAAGAACAAACTCCTGTGCATTCCCGGCTTCATAGGAAAACCATATGGACTCCGCTTCCGTATCGATATGTAGCGGAAACTCATATTTTTTTTCCGTCTTCGTTAACAAGGCTCCGTAACTAAGATTTGCCTTGTCCAAAAACAGGCTCATGTAAGTGTCTGTATCAGCATTATATTCAAGAACAATATTATAATCCCCTTCGTAGAGTTTAATCTTATCAGTAACATATCTGTCACTACTGGTCTCATACTCCACTTTAGGAATAATTAAATATGTTTTATCCTTGAAATACGCAAAAAAAAAGCAGGCTGCAATCAGTATGGATATACAAATATAAATTGTTAGAATAACTGTATTTTTTTTCATGTTATGTAATAATAAAAAGCTCTGAACAATCAGAGCTTTTTATGGAGCTTCGGGGACTCGAACCCAGGACCGACCGGTTATGAGCCGGTTGCTCTAACCAACTGAGCTAAAGCTCCTTCTTTCTATATACTCGGCTATGCCGAAGCTCCCCGAGCTGGGCTCGAACCAGCAACCCTTCGGTTAACAGCCGAATGCTCTACCATTGAGCTATCGAGGATTAAACGTCCAGTGGACGTTTAATGCCCGCGCTTACGAGTGCTATGCACGAGTGCGGGCCGGGGCTTAAAGCTAAGCGACCCGTTGCTTGACAACAGAGCACTGAACGAGAAACACTGAAACTTAAGCCTGTGCGGTCCTAAGGAATCCACCGTGCTTCGCACGATACCCCCTTAGGACAAAGGACAAGCCGTCGGCCTATTAGTAATGGTCAGCTGAATGCCTCACGGCACTTACACCTCCATCCTATCTACCCCGTACTCTC
>Ga0256405_10003502_pt1 | contig 32156 bp, 20 predicted proteins | sample RumenRJG_02DNA_FD_189096 | JGI IMG/M metagenome (GOLD analysis project Ga0256405, IMG submission 189096) | Bovine rumen microbial communities from Lethbridge, Alberta, Canada - RJG_02 | ecosystem: Host-associated > Mammals > Digestive system > Stomach > Rumen | place: Canada: Alberta...
ATGATATAGGAGTTAATTTAAAAAATCCGAGAGGCTGTCCACAACAGCGTCTCGGATCCTTTGAAAATTAAATTTTAAATTCAGCGTTTTTAACAATATAAAATAGTAGGGGTGTGAACAGTAACTACTGCAATATATTCCAGTTGTCTTGTATCCATACATACTCCAATACGTAATAATATGATATTAGTGTCATAAGTCTTCTCCCACGTGTGCTTGCACAAAAGTGGGAGATAGACTTTATGACACGCCCCACATGACTGGTGGCAGATTCAAAGGATCTGCCATGTAGCGTCAGCCCTCGCGGAGCGAATTCTAATGGGCTGACGTTCCCAGAGAGCACGTAAGGACGCTTTTTGCGGCCTGAGAGTGCGGAATGTGGGAGCGCAAAGCGCGAAGCGGTCCGATATCGACTTTTGACACTCACATCATAATATTTTACTGTTATACCTGTAGATTTAAGCTGTCTTATTCTATATTAATTTCTCCAAATTTATTGATTATATTTCTGGACAGTTTATTGAAATATAAATTCATGCCGGTTTCAGTGCTGGTTCTGGCAGTGTACTTTATCATGAGATAAATGATATAACTTTCGGGCTCAGATAAAGGCCTGTCCTTTAAATAAAAAATGCCGTTAAAGGTCTGTACCGGGGGCCATGTTGAGAAATAAACCCTGCCCTGATTTGCTTTACAAAAAGACTTTGGCAGGAATCCGACGCCCACACCCGTCTTCAGAAGTTCATTTACCATCAGAGCATTGTTGCCTCTATATATAACTGTAGGACTGATGTTGTTTCTTGACAGATATTCATCAATATTTTTTGAGTTTGTGGTACTGTTTCCCCACATTACAAAAGGCGCATCAGATAGAGTGCGAATGTCTATGACTGGAAAGTACTCGCCAGAGTCATTGCTGTTGACGGCTGACGGATGTGACAGAGGTACCGCAAGACATAACTGCTCATAGGATGTGGATGCAAAATTGAAAGTACGCTCGTCAGAGGGGGTTACGGTTCCGATTACCAGGTCTACTTTTCCGTCGATAACCTCCTCTTTTATTTCCTGCATATAACCTTCTCTCAATTTTATCTCTATATATGGATATTTATCCGCAAATTCAGGATAAATGTTACTGAAAAACTGTGCGCCTCTGTATGGAGTTATACCAAGAGTTATAGTCTTTTCGGGTGCGAGGGATAGCTGATTGATAGAGGCATAGGTCTGATGCTTTATATTAACTATTTTGTGGCAAGCCTCAAGATATATCTTTCCTGCATCAGTCGGAATAAGAGATTTTTTGTTTTTTATAAAAAGCTGGTGCCCCATGGAGTTTTCTGTATTGGCCAGAAATTTAGATAGGGCAGGCTGTGATATACCCAGTTGCTTTGAAGCTTTGGATAAGGATTTATTTTCCTCTATGGCTATAAGATAAGTGTAGGCTTTAACATTCATATTTTACATCCTGACAAGATAAACATATATAACTTTTGCTAATAAAACTGATAACTATTTCAAGATTGATACAAAATGCCGTGATATTTATAATCATTACATAGTTAATAAACGTCATGTAAAAAAATAAGTATATTAAGCGTTTAAATAAGTATAGTATAGACTTATAATCTGATTTTTTAAACATTCAAAAACTAATTCATAAATTCAAAAATCAACTTAATCCAAAAAAATCAAACAATTTAAGATAACTTATACTTATTTAATATGCAAATTTAGGAGGATCTTATGAGAAAGAAAATTGTTACAACATTTATTACAGCTGCAATGGTCACAGGGCTTCTTGCAGGATGCGGATCATCAACACAGCCGGCTGCCACAGCACAGACACAGGCAAAAGATACGGCTGCTGCAACACAGGCGCAGGATACATCAGCTGCAGCAGATGCATCAACGGCAGGACAGGAGAGCACTGGTGCAGGCGATTTGAGCTCAGTATGGCCAGATGGCACAACGGTATATTTTGATGTACCTGCAAAAGCAGGTGGCGGAACTGATCTGTTCTCCAGATACCTTACTCAGGCACTTCAGGAAACATATCCTAATATAAATTTCGTTGTTACTAACTACGATACTGAAGAGGTCGGCATGCAGCATGCCAAAAATGCAAAGGCAGATGGAACAACACTCCTTACCTGTCATGGTGGAGCTGTTATTAAAAATCTCACAGGAGCATCTGGAGTATCGATCAAGGATGATATGAGAGCAATAGCTCTTTTAAATCAGGGCAGCCCACAGGCTATTATCGGTAACCCTGGAGCACCATATACAAACTTTACAGAACTTGCAGACTATATCAAGGCTCATCCAGGTGAGCTGACTGTAGGATGTTCTCTTGGCGGAACAACACAGATACTTTTCACATCATTTATGAATGCATTGGTGGGAGATACATCTCTTGTTAATTTTGTTCAGTGTTCATCAGAGGCTGACAAACTTACAAATGTTGCTTCAAATGCTATCAATATTGCAAATTGTTCTATCCCTAATGCACAGGACTACGATGCTGATGGAAAGCTTACTATCCTCGGAACACTTGGTCCAAAAGCATCAACGCTTGAGTCTATGAGCGAGCTTCTCGGCTCTGAGCTTGATGCCAAATTTGCATCAACAGTTGAGCAGGGTATTGAGACAACCTGGGATTCCAACTATTATGTACTTGCTCCTGCTGGTGTACCTGATGACGTAGCTGCAGCCATAAATGAGGCGATTATGGCTGCAGAAAAGCAGCAGTCATATATTGATGGCATGAACAAGATGGCAGCATTCGCAGAGCCTACAGATCTTGCAGGATCACAAGATGCTCTCAATACAGAGTGGGATAATCTTGATACTCTCGTTTCATCAATGGGTCTCAAAAAATAAATCATCTGACAGCATTCAGCTGCTCAAACAATAAATCATCATCTGACAGCATTCAGCTGCTCACAAAAACTAAATGTCAGCCCTTAAACAGAACACTGTAAGAGGGCTGATATTAATATAAGAGGTAATACTAATGAGAAAGTTAAATCGCACATATGTGATGGGGATAATCATGATTTTGTTCTCTGCCTGGATAGCCTATGAAAGCACAAATATCCCACAGATGCTTGTGTCCAATGAGCCTGGTCCCAGACTTTTCCCTTACATATCCGCTATCGGCATTGCAGTTTTCTCCATTCTGTCCATGATATTTGACGGTAAAAACGAGAAAAATGCACAGTATCTTGACAGGGCTGGTTACATGAGGCTCCTCCTTATTGTGGCCGAATGTCTCCTTTTTGCATTTATGATGAATCTTGTAGGTTTCTGGATTGTTTCAATGGCAGGACTTTTTATGTTCATCTACACCCTTAAAGGTGACAAGAAATTGAATGTAGCTATATGTATCGTATTTTGCATATTACTTGGCAGCCTTTGCTACTTTGGATTTACCAGGGGCTTTAATATACCACTTCCTAAAGGTACCCTTTGGGATAGTCTGGGCATTAATATGCTTTAATGGAGGTTATTATGGCAGACTATTTAACCGCGCTATTAACTTTATTACAACCAGTAAACTTTATCATGATGTATCTTTGCACCCTTGTTGGTGCCATCCTTGGAGCTATTCCTGGACTATCAGGTGGATTAGGAATTACTCTTATCCTGCCTATGACATTTGCCATGAGTACAGAACTCAGCTTTTCTATGCTTGTTGGTATGTATGTAGGAGGTGTATCAGGATCTTTTATTGCAGCCGTACTTGTAGGCATTCCTGGATCTGCGGCATCAATTGCCACTTGCTATGATGGATATCCTATGACAAAAAAAGGTAAGGCAGCAAAGGCGCTTTCTATCGGTATAACAGGTTCATTTATAGGTACTTTTGTTTCTATCATCGTAGCAACTCTGTGCTCTACATATATTGCAGAGATAGCTTTAAAGCTTGGCCCATGGGAGTATTTCAGTCTTTGTCTTATGGCTATAACAATGGTAGTAGGATTATCCAATGGATCAGTTTTTAAAGGTATGATCGCAGCTTTCATAGGCTTATGGTTTGCATGTATCGGTACAGACTCAGTTACAAACCAAATGAGATTTACCTTTAACAATTATAATCTTTTTGGTGGTATCAATGTCGTATGTTTACTCATGGGTACCTTTGCATTGCAGCAGGTGGCTACAAGTTATGCAAAAGGTAACCAGGAGATGCCTAAGGTAGATGACTCTGCTCTGGGTGGAATTGGACTTGGCATCAAGGATTTTACAGACAATATCAAGGTTATACTTACATCTTTGTTTATAGGTCTTTGGATAGGATTCCTCCCTGGTATGGGCTCTGGTATATCCAACATCATAGCTTATGGTCAGGCCAAAAAGATGTCGAAACATCCTGAGCTTTTTGGTCAGGGCGCCGAGGAGGGAGTATGGGCTACAGAGGTATCCAATAATGCAGGCGTAGGTGGAGCTATCATACCAATGATCTCATTAGGTATTCCTGGAGATGCAACTACAGTACTCCTTATGTCAGCCATGACTATACATGGTCTGCAGCCGGGTCCAATGTTTATAAGGACAAATCCTGTACTTGCTGATCTTATATTTGCAACAGTACTTGTTTCTGCAATCCTTATTTTTGTCACAGAGCTATTTACCAAGAAGTATTTTCCACTTCTGTTAAAGGCACCATATCACTATCTTTACAGTGCCATACTGATGATTGCATTTATGGGAGCTTTCTCATCTACAACTTCTATGTTCTCAGTATATCTTGTATTGTTCTTTGGACTTGTTGGCATAGTTATGGATTTCTTTGGACTTCCTATGACACCTCTTATGCTTGCATTTATTCTTGGCGGCAAGATAGAAAGTTATTTTAGAATGGGAATCTCATACGGAAAGGGAGACTATTCTTTATTCTTTACTCGTCCTATATCTTTAATTTTTATTTTGATAACAGTCTACAGCCTGTTCGGACCGATGATACGAAAAGCACTTAAAAAGAAGAAGGTTTCAAATATTACAGAAGCAGCCTGATCAAATGACTGAAAAAATATAAATTGAAACTGGGATGATTAGATTATTACAGACTTTATAGAGGATGAGTGATCTCTTTCTCTGCAAAGGCTTTACATGGAGGTACAAAATGAGGACAGTTATAGAACCAGGAAAGAAGAGAAAAAGTATTAATTTTATAGACAGTATAGTTTACTCTGAGGTCACAGATCTTGATGGCAATGAGATGAAACTTGAAATGTCAATAATGCTTCAAAACGGAAACAGTGAGATGCGCCTTGCCGCAGGATATACAGATGAGGAGGATAAGACTCCAAAGCCGTGTATACTATGGGTACCGGGAGGCGGATACAGAGGATGCGATAAAAATCTAATGGTTGCAGAAATGGTATTTCTTGCAGATGCTGGATATGTTGTTGCTTCAATGTATTATAGAAGTTCTGCTGAGGGGCATATGCCGGATCAGATCGTGGATGTTAAAACAGCAATAAGATTTTTACGTGCACATGCGGATGAGTATGAGATAGATAAAAAGCATATAGGTATAATCGGACGTTCAGCCGGAGGCCATTTATCAGCTTTGGCTGCCATGAATCGTGACGAGTTTCATGGTAATGAGTGGTCTGATGAGAGTGATGAGGTGCAGGCCTGCGTGGATCTTTTTGGACCAGTAGATCTTCCGGAGCTTCTCAGGATCGAGGAGAGATTATATAATCAGGATCCTGCCAACTATCGCTGGAAGAATGTCTCCGAGTCACATGGAGCTGTAGTCCTTGGGGGAGAGTACAACGAGGATATGCTGGAGCGAGGCAAGCTGTATAGCCCTACATATCTTATCAACGAAAAAATGTCTCCTATCATGATCATGCATGGAGACATCGATAAGCTTGTTCCTGTAGATGTAAGCGAGGATTTTTATCAGAAAATTGTAGATGCGGGTTATGAGAGCAAGGCGGATCTTTACATTCTTCATAATGCAGGACATGGTACCAAAGATTTCTTTCAGCCATCTGCAAAAGAGCTCATACTTGACTTTTTTGACAGAAATCTTAAGTAATAAAAGATTAACTTATACAACTATCAGAAAAACTATTTATCATGGGGAGACAGTCATGTTGGCTGTCTCCTTAATTGATGCTAAAATGATAGTGTGAAATATATTGAACCATAATGAAACGGAATTTAGGGGGATACATGGCTAATATTGCTTTGCTGGTACCAAATGATGAGCTCTTTAGATTGACGCATGATGCATTACAGGAGATGAAAAAACGTCTCTTTATGATGAAAGTAATAGAAACGGAGAGCGCTGTAACTGAGGCCAGACAGGCCATAAATCAGGGAGCGGATATAATAATTGCACGTGGTCTCCAAGCGACTATTATAAAACAGTACACAGATATTCCTGTAGTAGAGATAGTAATGACTCAGCAGGGATTATTTGACATGTTGGAGCGTGCAAAACGTATTTTAAACAAACCTGCTCCTAATATAGCTATTGTCATGTTTAAAAATATGACCTGCGATATGACGGGTATCGGCGACAAGTGCCATGTCCATCTTAGGGAGTATTTTGTACAAAATCCTGAGCTTCTCCGAGCTGCAGCACTGCAGGCAATAGAGGATAAGGCTGATCTTATCATAGGCGGAAAGACGGTGCTTACAATTGCTGATAATGCAGGAGTACCATCACTTTTTGTAGCCAATACAGAGGATGCAGTAAAAAATGCAGTTAAGGAGGCATTCCTACTGGCGGACACTTTTGACAGTGATAATATACCGGCCCACGCTGTACTTGAAAAGGGAAAAAAATCATCAAACAAAGGAGTTCAATTTGTCAATTTTCCGTATAAGAGTCAGAAGATGCAGCAGGTTATTGATCTTGCAGAAAGACTGTCTAAAACAGATTGTCCAAAGCTTATAGTTGAGCCTGTGGGGACTTTAAATAGAGCATTTGTTAATGCCATGCATAACAAGTCAAAACATTCACAGGAAAAACTTGTTGTATATGACTGTATAAAAGGAGAGTCTTCCTATGATCTTCTTTTTGGACGTAGTGGTAAAGTAAATGATGCTATGAAAGGGACATTGGTCATAAATAATATAGAGTATCTGGATATCAGATCGCAAAACAAGCTTTTAGAGATACTTATGTTCAGAAATATCATTATGGTTGCTAAAACAAATGATTTAAAGAGATATCTTGTTCCGGAACTTTATGCCAGAATATCTGCATTCAGCATCAATATCCCGAGCCTTATGGATACACCGGAGGAGATTTTATATCTGACTAATACTTATGTACAGACCTGCACTGAAAAGTATGGAAAATATCATGTCATAACTAAAGATGGTGAAAAGGAGATAGCACTTCACAGCTGGCCTCTGGGCAGGCTGCAGCTGGAAAGTTTTATTGAGAGGATGATAATCACCGCAGACCATAGAAATATCAGATCTCTGGACGTTAAAAATCTTTATGAGGAGCTATATGGAAGCGACCTTCCTGTGGCTCAGAAAAGTGATGCGGGATCATTTAATAATGATGCAGATATGGAATATAGCAGTGGTGTGAACACATCTGACAGTAAAGACGCAGGAGGCAAGTTGAGTATCAGAGCCGGCATGATGGATCCATCTATAAAAGTTCAGGATCTTGAGCGTGAGAGGATCATCAATACTTTAAGCAGTAATATGGGGAACAGGGAGAAAACGGCAGTTGATCTAGGTATCAGTAAGACAACACTATGGAGGAAACTGAGGAAGTATAACATATTGTAAGAGTATAAAATTACAAAAAGCCATAATTATAAAAGCCAAATTACCAAAAGTCAAAACTAGAAAAAGTCAAAAACTACAATAAGCCAAAATTGCAAAAGACAAAAACTGCAAGAGGCAGAAGCTGCAAAATGCAGTATAAAATGTGGATAAATGCAACAATTTGAAATCATATGAAGCATTATGAGGACACTTTGACATATATGATAATTAAAATTAAATCCTTTGTGCTTATTTCAGATTGTTTAAAAAACAGAAATCTAATAATATGTGGGTGTAATTGACAGGGCCTGATAGATCAGATGGTCAGATCAGTATACATGTTTCTATAAAATATGACAGTTGTCTTTCGGTCTGTGTGATCATATATGGACTGATGTATTCAAAATAGAAAGGAGCAAAATTATGAAGATTGGTTTTGTTGGACTTGGTATTATGGGTAAGCCTATGGCTAAAAATCTTATCAAGGCAGGCTACGATGTAGTTGTTACCACACATAAGCAGGCTGTTATTGATGAGTTCGTTGCATTAGGAGCAACAGGTGCTAAAAATGCGGCGGATGAGGTAAAACAGGGCTGTGACGTTATCATCACTATGCTCCCAAATAGTCCTCAGGTGAGAGAGGTAGCACTTGGTGCAGGCGGTATAGTTGAGGGTGGAAAAAGCGGTGTGACTGTTCTTGATATGTCATCTATTGATCCGGTTGAGTCACAGAAGATTGCAGAAGAGCTTTCAAAGAGTGGCATTGAGCTCCTTGATTGTCCTGTATCAGGAGGAGAGCCTAAGGCTATAGATGGAACGCTTTCTGTTATGGTAGGAGGCAATAAAGAGATTTTTGATAAGTACCTTCCAGTACTTAAGGCAATGGCTGCATCTGTTGTTTATGTTGGACCTATAGGTTCAGGTAATGTTGCAAAGCTTGCAAATCAGATGATAGTAGCTGCCAATATAGGTGTAGTAGCAGAGGCATTAACATTCGCCAAAAAGGCTGGTACTGATCCAAGACTTGTTTATGAGGCTATCAGAGGAGGACTTGCTGGCTCAGTTGTTATGGATGCCAAAGCACCTATGATGCTGTCAGGTAATTATGAGCCAGGTTTCCGTATCAAGCTTCATATAAAGGATCTTACCAACGCTTTAAATGCAGCACATGCCATCAATATGCCAGTTCCTATGACTGCTCACATGATGGAGGTTATGCAGGAGCTTATGAATCATGGTGAGGATGATTGTGACCATGATGATATCGTAAGATACTACGAGCGTATGACAGGAGTTTCAATCGCTGAGGATTGATGGCTGTTATAGCTGGATTAATTTATTTAGGTATTTATCTATATTGGTCTATAGAATTATAAATACACATGGCTAATTTTCAGTTTATGGTTGACGTATGAACTTATGTTCTGCATTATATCAACATGCTCAAGTGAGAGTAAAAAAAAAGATATCAATACTAAATGTAGCCTGAATTATATCGGGTAGAGGCATTAGGCTTATGCCATTAAAAGACCGAAGCAATAAAAATTACTTTGGGAATTTATAAATATCAACTATGAAGTTGAAAATAGCCAATACACATTATTATGAGGGTATTGGATCGGGAGAAGGTCAGGAGGTACCGGTCCTTTTAGACCTCACCATTTATTCTCGGAGGAGATTATGGATTACAGAGTTATTGGAAATCAGGTTGTTTTAAGAGTTGATCGTGGTGAGGAGCTTATGGCTTCCATCGCGACTTTGTGCGCTAAGGAGAGTATTAAGCTGGGGTCCATTGTGGGACTCGGAGCAGCTGATTATCTTGTCATGGGACTGTATGATATTACAGAGCAAAAGTTTAATGAGACAATTCTTGATAAGCCATTGGAGATAACATCCATCGTTGGCAATATTACTGAGATGGATGGCAAGCCTTATTATCATGTCCATATCAATGCGGCAGATGCACAGGGACATGTGTATGGCGGACATCTGAAAGAGGTCCGCATTAGTGGAACTGCTGAGATTTTTATTACAGTCATTGATGGACATGTAGGCAGAGAGCTTGATCCTATTACAGGAACAGGTCTTAATCTTTTTAAGTTTGATTAAGCATTGATTTATAAATAACACTTACCTGCAGTAAAGACTGCACAGGAGGATTAAGGATGAAATTATTATTTGCATCAGATTCATTTAAGGGAACACTGTCAAGTGATCAGACAATCGAGCTGCTCACTAAAGCCGCTCATGAGGTGTTTGGAGAGTGCGAGACCAGTGGAGTACCTGTGGCCGATGGTGGTGAGGGTACCACTGAGGCTGTTGTTAAAGCAAGAAACGGCGAGATTGTAAATGTAGATGTACATGGTCCTCTCATGGAAATAGAGCATGGTTTCTACGGTAAACTGTCTGATACAGAGGCTGTTCTTGAGATGGCTGCAGCATCCGGTCTTCCTATGGTGCCAGAGGACAAGAGGAACCCTCTTAATACCACAACTTACGGTACAGGTGAGCTGCTTAAAGCTGCTTTGGATGCCGGTTTCACAGAGATAGCCATTGCTATCGGAGGCTCCGCTACCAATGATGGAGGCATGGGATTTGCTTCTGCACTGGGCATCAAGTTCTTTGATAAGGATGGAAATATACTTGAGGGTAAGGGCAGTGATCTTATTAAGGTCAGCCACATTGATGTAACAGGTCTCGATCCTGCAGTTAAAAATGCACACTTCACTGTAATGTGTGATGTTACAAATCCTCTCTGTGGTCCAGATGGTGCTACTTATACATTTGGAAAGCAGAAGGGTGGTACACCTGAGATACTTGATGAGCTTGAAAAGGGTATGCAGAACTATCGTGATGTTATTAAAAAGGAGTTCGGCATTGATGCAGATACAATCCAGGGTACTGGTGCTGCCGGAGGACTGGGAGCAGCACTTAAGGTATTTTTAGATGCAGAGATGAAATCCGGTATTGAGACTGTGCTCGATCTTATTGATTTTGAAAATCGACTTCAGGGTGTAGATCTGGTCGTTACAGGTGAGGGACGTACAGACTGGCAGTCATGCTTTGGTAAAGTTATGCAGGGGATAGGTGACAGATCAAGTAAGCATCAGGTTCCTGTAGCAGCCCTTTGCGGCAGTCTGGGTCGTGACTATGACAAAATTTATGCGCATGGTATCAGCTCAATAATGACTACAGTTGATGGACCTATGCCGCTTAAAGACGCACTTGATAACGCAGAGGACCTTTATTATAAGGGTGCCATCCGTATGTTCAGATTTATAAAAGCAGGTATGGCAATAAGATAATAGCAGATGTGATTTTGCAGTACAAAATCCTTACTAGTGTAATCTGACTAAAACAGTAAGAAAATAAAAAACAACAGTAAGAAAATAAAAATAAAAAAAGAAAACCGTTTCGCACATAGCTGCAACTGCAGGCTCTGACGAAACGGTTTTTTAATTAAGCAAACTTTATAAAGAAACCTGATTGTTTTAAGGCAGGTCTCAAAGCCATGTAGACTACGACAGAAACCACTAATGAAGCAGCGGCGTTAATTGCTGTAGATACAAAGTTTATAGTGAGTGAAAGATCTGCTGCAGGTTTTCCAAGGATCAAAATCTTATACCAGTAACCAATGATAGGGTCAGCAAAAACATTAAACAAAAGACCTGCTGCAGCACCTGCTATTGCAAAATGTAAAATGTGCTTTGGATCTGAACTCTTGGTTATCTTTCCAATATTGTGTGCTACAAATCCTGTAATAAGACCAATCATTAGTTTGCAGATGAGAGTTTTAGGTACCAAAGGAGCATATACAGGATCAAAAAAATCACCAATACTCATACCTATGGCTCCCGCAAGACCACCTAAAGGTCCCCCTATGATCAATGATGCAAGGACAACAACTGCATTACCAAGATGGATCGATGTCATATCTCCACCAACAGGAATCTTTATCTGTAAAAATGTAAATACCACATAGGATAGGGCAGCAAAAAGCGCGGCCAGTGAAAGTTTGTATGTACTTGCTCGATTCATAAATTTTGTTCCTCCCAAACTAGTTTTAATATTTTCTGTTGTTATGGATTATAGGAAATATCTGAATGCATTAAAATTACCAGTTTATAAATATTATATATAATCAGATTATGAACACATGTCGATAATTATGTGATAAAATATAAAATAAACCAGAGTAAGTAATTACAATAAAATCAAAGTAAGTAATTATAATAAAAATTGAGTGAAGTAAGTAAATTCAATGTAAAAGAAACTAAAGGGAATAAATAACAATCAAAGGGAAACAAATGGACCTTTTAGTATCATTATGTAATCTTTGGTGTGAAGAGGGACTTTATTTATAAACAATAGGTGATACGATATAATATTCCTGAAAAGTAATTCGGGCATAGATTTTTTGTCTGGAGGTAAAATATATGATTACAACTAATATGATGTTGGGTTTATTGATTCCTTTTGCAGGTACTGCACTTGGAGCAGCTATGGTATTTTTTATGCGTAATGAGCTCAACCCACTTATTGAAAAAGCACTTTTAGGATTTGCGGGTGGCGTAATGATGGCTGCCTCGGTATGGTCCTTATTGATTCCCTCTATGGAGATGGAGGAGGCAGCGCTGGGTAAGTTTTCATTTTTTCCTGCCTCTGTTGGATTTATGATAGGTATTTTTGGATTATTGATGCTTGATCACGTTATCCCACACCAGCATCTCAATGAGGAGGAGCCCGAGGGCCCGGATAGTCTGGCAGCCAAGCTGCGTAAAACTACTATGATGGTTCTCGCAGTTGTCATCCACAATATTCCGGAGGGCATGGCAGTAGGTGTAGTATTTGCCGGTATAGCTTCTTCGGGTGCAGGTATCACACTTGCTTCAGCATTCGCACTTTCCATAGGTATAGCTATTCAGAATTTTCCGGAGGGAGCGATTATTTCCATGCCTTTACATTCAGAGGGTATGAGCAAAAAAATGTCCTTCACATATGGTATGCTTTCAGGCATAGTTGAGCCGATTGCGGCTATAATCACTATTATGCTTGAGCGTATTATGGTTCCATTCCTGCCATATCTTTTGGGATTTGCAGGCGGTGCCATGGTCTATGTTATTGTGGAGGAGCTTATACCTGAGGCTAGCAGTGGTGAGCACAGCAACATTTCAACTATAGGATTTGCGGTTGGATTTGTTATCATGATGATTCTTGATTGCTCATTGTCATAGTTATAATTGAGTATTTGATCTGAGTCCATCCTTTAGGTTTGTTGTATATACAGACCTAAAGGATTTTATATTTTAAGGTAGATGATTGGAGATGCTAAATGAGTCTAGGTTTTGTTTTTGGTGCCAGTGGTTCCGGTAAAACAGAGTATATTTTACATTATTTTCTGGAGGGAGCTCCAAAGGACCTAAAGAAAAATTGGTTCCTTATAGTGCCTGAGCAGGATACTCTCGCTATGCAGCGGAGGATCACAGGGCACAGGTTCAATCGAGGAGGAGGCATCTTAAATATAGATGTGCTCAGTTTTAACAGACTCGCATATCGTGTGTTTGAGGAGCTTAATATTTCTATAAATGATATGACCATAATTGATGATATGGGTAAGGTCATGATCATTAGGGCTGTTGCAGAGTCAGTTAAAGGCAAGCTCAGGCTTTACCAGAGAGAGCTCAATAAAACCGGTTTTCTTGCAGAGCTTAAATCCCAGATTTCAGAGTTTTATCAGTATCGTATAACTCCTGATATGATCGATGCTGCAGCAGAGCATGCTGACTCAACCTATACCAGAAATAAGCTTCATGATCTTGCACTCATTTATCAGGAGTTCCAGGATTATATGTCTCAGCATGGCTACATAACTCAGGAGGAGATACTGGATCAGTTATATAAACATATGCCTGATTCAGAGCTTTTAAAAGATGCAATTGTGGCTTTTGATGGTTTCACGGGATTTACACCTGTACAGTTAAACATACTAGAGGAGATACTTCCTGTGGCCAGAGAGACTTTAGTCACATGTGATGTAAGTATAGATGCGAGAGACTCCATATATGATGTAAGGGGACCGGAGGATCTATTTTATCTGAGCAGGCAGACCATAAAAAAACTTACAGAGATGGCAGCACGTCTTGATGTGACAGTTACATCTGCTATAGATGTCAATGCATATGACGCCTGGACTGGTGAAACCAGAGACCCACACCAGCCTGCTTATCGTTTTGATACAGAACATGGACATGCATTAGATGTTATAGAGCGTAGGATATATAGATATAGTCATGTTGATGAGGATAAAACAGATGCCGGGGATTCTCTCTCCATATGGGAGGCAGCAGATCTCAGACAGGAAATTGAGTTCATAGCAGCTGAGATAGAGTCGCTTATACGTTCGGGCAGGATGAGATATCAGGATATCGGTATTATACTTACTGATCCTGAGAGCTATAGAGATATCGTTTATAAGGTATTTTCTGAGGCAGACATTCCTTATTTTTTTGATGACCCTGGCAGCCTAAAGGATTCGCCTTACGCAGAGATCATATGCTCAGCACTTCTCGTTATCGATCAAAATTTCACCTTTGATTCTGTGATGCGTTATCTCAGGTCTGTTCCTGAGTCGGACCCTATTCTGGAGCATGAGATTGATGCTATGGATAATTATCTCCGTAAAACAGGTATCAGGGGCGTACAGAAATATGAGGAAACATGGATTTCTAAAGACGGAGCAGAGAGCATGATGGAGCCTCTCCGTAAAAAACTTATGGAGCCTCTTTTAAATCTAAGACGTAAGCTAAAGGGCAGAGAGTTAAATGTAACTTTAAAAATAGCAGCTCTTATGGAGTTTGTTTCTGAGATACAGGCTGTGGACAGGGTGATGTGTCTGGTTGATGAGCTTAAAGCTAAGGGCGATCAGAACAGAGCTGAGATGATAAAAGAGAGTATAGGTGCTATTGATACTGTTCTTCATGAGATGAGCAAGCTCCTTGGGGACGCTGAGATTGCCCCTGAGGATTTTAAGGATATTCTTGATGCAGGCCTTAATCAGGCTTCAGTCAGAGTTATTCCTGCAACTATGGACCAGGTGGTTATTGGCGATCTGACACGTTCACGATTCTCCAATCCTTTGGTATTTTTTGTTGCCGGACTAAATTCCACACAGGTTCCCAAGGCAGACAGTAATCATAAGATAATCACTGACAGAGACAGAAAACTTTTTGATGGTTTAGGCATTGAGCTTGCTCCAGACAGAGTTGAGGATGCTCTCATACAGAGATTCTATATCTATAGAGCATTACTTAATCCTTCGGAGAGATTGATACTCAGCTATCCTATGAAAGGACGAGATGGCAAGGGTCTTAAGCCATCCGCTCTAATAGGAGAGATTGTAAACATGTTCAGAGATTTCAAGGTCAGAAAACTGAGGGGATCAAGTACTCGCGTTTACACCATCAAGGAGGCGGAGAGATATATTTCACGAGAGCTGCCTGATACCATCAGTCGCCTTGAGACAGAGGGCAGCTCATATCAGGAGATGCTTGGATTATTACACTACTTGAGCGAGGACGATAACTACAGGGACAGATTACTAAAGCTCATATCGGCTGCATTTACAAAATATGTTGACGTGGATTTGAGTCCACAGGTCTCAGATGAGTTGTACGGGGATATGATAACTGGATCAATTACCAGACTTGAGCGATACAGTCAGTGTGCTTATGCTCATTTCCTGCAATATGGACTTAAGTTGAGTGAGAGGGAGACCTTTGAGGTGCAGATGTTTGATATAGGTAATCTGTACCATTCGGCAATTGAAAAGTGTTTTAGAGACACTCTCAGTCAGCACAAAATCATATCTGATCTTACCAGGGCAGAGCTTAAAGAGCTTACGCGTAAAAGTGTCATGGATGTGGCAGAGACCTATAACTATGGTATGCTATTTGACACTGCCAGAAATCAGTATCTCATACATAAGGCTGAGGATATTACCGACATGACTTTGTGGGCATTATCTGAGCAGCTTAAGCATGGAGAGTTTTATGTTGACGGTATGGAGCGTAGTTTTAGTTACATACGTAACAATATGAAGCTCATAGGGCGTATTGATCGTGTGGATATTGCCCAGGATGATGATCATGTTTATGTAAAAATTATAGATTATAAGTCTGGTAGTACAGCATTTGATCTCACCAAAATTTATAATGGACTGCAATTACAGCTTGTTACATATATGAGTTATGCAATGAGTGATTACAAAAACAGATTTCCTAAGAAAGAGGTATTACCTGCGGCTATGTTCTATTACAGGATCACGGATCCTGTACTTGATTATAAAGGTGTGGAGACCTATGAGACCTCGGACAAGGCATTCCTTAATGAGCTTAAGGTTGATGGACTTGTCAACAAGGAGCTGGATATAGTTAAAAAGCTGGATAGAGACATAGTGAAAGACTCGGATGTTCTGCCTGTCAGTATCAAAAAAGGTGAGGTTTATTCAAGTAAAAAAAATATAGCTTCTACTGGAGAGATAGAGGCACTGGAGAGCTATGTTGATAGACTTATGCAACGCTTTGCCGAGGAGATCAAGTGCGGCAGGATATCTGTATTGCCTATGGAGTTTGGGTCAGACAGAAATGCATGTGACTGGTGTCCATATCACAGCGTATGTAAGTTTGACAGACGTATTGACGGATATAATTACAGAAAACAGATTACTATGAAGCCGGAGGAAATCTGGGATAAAATGATGCAGGAGGCACCTAAGGATGATTTGGACTAAAGATCAGCAGAGAGTAATTGATCATAAAAAGGGCGATTTGCTGGTAGCTGCAGCGGCGGGGTCTGGCAAGACCGCCGTATTAGTTGAGCATGTAATTTCACGCATCATGGATGAGGAGGATCCACTGTCTCTGGAGCAGATGGTCATCATGACATTTACAGATGCGGCAGCGCAAGAGATGAGAGAGCGTATCAAGCTGGCTATTGATCAGCAGCTTGCTTTAAATCCTGATAATTCAGGGTTGATACGTGAGGCAGGAAACATTCAAAATGCCAATATCTCAACCATTGATTCTTTTTGTAAAAAATTCATAACCGAGAATTACGCAGCTATTGATCTGGATCCTGGATTCAGGATGGGAGATTCCGGAGAGCTAAAGCTTCTTAAAAGTGATATAATTGCCGAGCTCCTTGAGGAGTATTATGCACGAGGAAATAGTGATTTTCTATATTTTGTTGACACTTTTGCAACGGGAAAAGGTGATTCTGGTATAGAGGATATTATCCTAAGACTTCATGATTTTGCGGAGGCACACCCGTGGCCTATGGAGTATCTTGATTCCTGTATGAGTGATGAGGGTGATGATAGATGGAAAGATTATTATTTAAGTCAGCTTAAGGGCAGGCTGGCAGATGATGTTGACGCTATGGAGTATGCCCTTTCCTTATGTAGCGAGCCTGGTGGACCAGACGTATATATTGATGAGTTGACTTATGAGATAAATGCTATAGAGCATGCGTACGAGGCTTCCGACTTGGAGTCTGTCATGATTGCAGTTAACAACATAAAATTTGAGAGACTCAAGCCATCCAAGTCTGAACTTAAAGATGCAATAAAAAATATCAGAGATTCAGTCAAAGATGATATCAGTGATATAAAGTCTGATCTCATAATACCAGATAAGGAAACAGAGGCAGCGATGCAGGCAGGTATAAGTTCTAATGTACATGTTCTTGTTGAGCTGACACGAGACTTTATAGATAGATTTCAGGAGGAAAAAACCAGGAGACATGTTCTTGATTTTGGAGATCTGGAGCATAAGGCTCTGGAGATTTTATATACAACTGATGACAAGGGATTAAGGCATTATTCGTCTATTGCTGATGATTATGCACATCAGTATCGTGAGATTCTGGTTGATGAGTATCAGGACTCAAACTATGTACAGGAGGAGCTGATACGTGCACTGTCAGCGGCCAGATTTGGGAGACCAGATGTTTTTCAGGTTGGGGATGTTAAGCAGTCAATTTATAGTTTCAGACAGGCTAGACCAGATCTTTTTCTTGCCAAGTATAACGATACAGATTACCCTACCATAGTTTTGAGCCAGAACTTCAGGAGCCGTAATGAGGTCATAAGTGCAGCCAACAATGTCTTTAAACGTATCATGAGAGCACCTGTCGGTGGTATAGATTATACAGACAAGGCTGCTCTTCACTATGGATTTCCAGGGGCAGAGTACTCTCATTACATGACCAAACAATATGAGACAGAGCTTCTTGTTATGCAGACAGATGAGAAACTTGCAGATGAAAATGTCAGCGAGGATGTACACAATAAAGATGCCGCTGAGGCTCATATGATCGCACAGCGTATTGATAAACTGCATAATGAGCAAAATATTCCATACAGGGATATTGTTATACTAACCAGGTCTCCGGGTTCATGGGCAGATACTATTGTAGATGTACTAAATGAGGTGGGTATTCCCGCTTATTGTACCAGCAATGAGGGCTATTTTAACGCTGTAGAGGTAGAGACTGTTCTTTCTATGCTAAACGTAATAGATAACCCCGAGCAGGACATCCCTCTTGCAGCAATTATGCATTCAGCTATATATGATTTTAGCGATGAGGACATGGCTGAGATTGTTGCATCAAGAGGTACACTGAGACCTATATATACAGATGAGACAGACGCATTACAGCATGAAACTGATATTGTACAACCCGCATCAGATGCATCACAGCAGGGGGAGATTACTGCACCACAGGGATTGGATGATGCACAAGAGGACGATGCCCTAGTATCACAAAGTTCAGCCACTGAAAAAGAGCACAGTGCCTTTACAAATCCTAAATCTTTTTTGAGGCTTCCTGAGGTCGTTTTGACTGAGGAGGAGCAGTGGGAAAGAGATGCTGAGATATATGGTATTTATAAAATATATGATGAGAGCGTTGTATCATCACATGAGCCATTGAGAGATGATCTTGCAAAAAAGCTTTTATCATTTTATAAGGATATAGAGCGCTATAGACAGATGTCACATTACCTGTCTATACATGAGCTTCTTTATAGGATATATGATGAGACAGGTTATTATAACTATGCATCTGCCATGCCTGCAGGCAATCGTAGAAAAGCCAACCTTGATGCCCTTATTGACATGGCACTTGCATTTGAGCGTACATCATACAAGGGACTTTTTGATTACATCAGATATATAGAGAAACTTAAAAAATATGATAACGATCAAGGAGAGTCATCTGTATATTCTGATCAGGATGATCTTGTGCGTATCATGTCTATACATAAATCTAAGGGACTGCAATTTCCTGTGGTATTCCTCTCAGGACTAGGACGTAAGTTCAATAAACAGGACTTGGCTGCTAAAATACTTGTGGATTCACGATATGGTATAGGTTGTAATTATGTTGATCTTGATAAAAAGGTCAAGGTGCCATCTTTAAAAAGACTAGCGATCAGGGACAAGCTTGAGACAGAGCAACTTGGTGAGGAGCTTAGAGTATTATATGTTGGTATGACCAGAGCTGTAGATAAGCTGATACTCACAGGAACAGTAGCTAATATCACAAAGCTGCTTGATAAGTACCGGGATGTAGAGTCTGAGCTTAGTTCCACTGCTATAAAAAAAGCATCCAACTATCTGGAGTGGATCATTATGGCAGAGGGAGCAGCAAGACTAGAGGATAAAGTAAGCAGGGGAGAGTACGATCCTATATCTTTAAAGACATTTGTTCTTTCGGATATAGATACTTTCAGGTGGCAAAAACAAAATGGACTCTCAATTGAGGAGCAGGCGCTGATTCAGCAGTTGAGACAGTTCGATGTGTCATCCTTAAATTATATAGAGCTTGAAAATAACCTTTCATTTAAGTATCCACATCTTGAGGCAACATCACTATATCCTAAACACTCCGTATCAGAGATCAAGGAGACAGAGATAGAGCGATTTGAGGCTGACAGACAGGCTAAGGGACAGGAACATTGGCATGTAACTCCTGATAATTCTGACACAGAGGTGAGGTACAATGTTTCTGATGGAACTACACCAAAGGACAGGGTAGATGATACTCACAAAAAGTATACTGAAAAGGCGGGGGCCGATGTCGGTAATGCTTATCATCACGCATTTGAAAAGTATGATTACACGGATGCCCCGGATAACTTTATGGTGCAGCTCAGAGACAAACTTCCTGCAGGTGAGTACGAGCTCATAAAGGAGAGCCGATTTAAAACTTTCCTTGATACTGAGCTTGCACAGCGATTCCGTAAGGCTCAGGTTGATAATGAGTTATTTAGAGAGCAACATTTTATGATACAGCTACCGCACAATGAGTTGTTTGGTGGTGATGTTACTGAGGACGTACTATTACAGGGTATCATAGATGCATTTTTTATAGAGGATGATGAGATAGTTCTTGTGGATTATAAGACTGACCATGTAAAAGACGCAGATACCCTTATTGGCAGGTATAAGACTCAGCTTGAGCTATACGCAGATGCGCTTACTGCAATAACGGGCAAGAGAGTAAAAGAAAGACTGATATACTCGGTAATTCTTGGCAGGACGATTGCGGTTTGACACGTAATTTCAGTTTGATAGGTTATACTAGTTTGACATGTAAATCCAATTTGACACGTAATTATAGGTTGATAAGTAATTCTAGTTTGACACGTATATTTATACAAAAAAATAAGTGCGGATGTCAGAGTTAATCACTCTAACAACTACACTTTTATAGTACTGAAAATGCCGGGGATTTCACCCGGCATTTTTAAGATTACATTTTTAAACTGTAAATCATCAGCCTTCTGGCTCAGCCTCGTCATTTTTGGCAATGATAATTTCCTGAGCATAAGGAAGGGACTCTATCCACTCACAGAATGTGTGCCACTCCTGAAGCTTATGGTTGCGACGGGCAAAATAAATATTTATAAGTGTCTCATAATTAAGAGTAACTGTTCTCATCTGATTATAGGACTCAGGTATCATCTCGATAAGATTGTACCAGTCCTCTTTCTTTTTGCCCTCTTCCATGTAGCGTACACGGATTTTCTCTATTTCGGCAATATAATCCTTCATTATTTTCTCAGCATCAGGAGTGAGATGATCATGAGAAAAATCATCATATTCAATTGGTTTACTATGGATCTTATGCATGGTGGATGTTGAATTTGCAACTGTAGCTACCTTATAAGTGTCATATTCCTTCCACCAGTAAATTGGGGCAGTAATATCACAGCATACCATGATCATACGCACATATTTACGATGATCCGAACCAGCGACACGGAGACGTTTTGCAAGAGACAGATCATTAGGACCGAGTATGTAGTTGCCGTTATCGTCATAAGAGCTGTCAGAACGAGCCCATGAATTAAGCGGATTACGAGCACCTCTCATAGCATTTTCAAGATTCATAACAGATGTTCTTTCGATTTTTATCATATTACCTCCTACATGCAGTTTATTATATCTACACATATACAAACTATATTTAACGATCTCATTACAATTCATTTTATCAAAAATAAATAGAAAATCATTACTTTTATATCCGGATTCATTTATTTGTAAGGTGCACATTGCCGATAATTAAATCGATAAAGCGAGAATCCATATCTAGCGTCATATAGATAATTTTTATCAATGAATTAAGAGTATGGAAAGAGAATAAATTTAATGATTTGGTAATATACCTAAAGGAGTGAACATGTTTAACAAATTTAACGACTTGAAGATCAAGGCAAAATTTAAAGTGGTACAGATTATGATAATTGCAATATTCTGTATAGCTATGGTTGTTGCGTTCAATGCATTCATTCAGATGAGTAACACTGCAACGATGATAACTACGATAAATATACCTAACCTTATGGATGAAAATCTTGCAAGAAAAGATCTTCAGTCCATGAATAAGAGACTGCTTATAGCCTTGATAAAAGGTGATGAAGAAACCATAAATACACAGAAAGAGTACTTTGTCAAAGTATATGATACAATGGAAGGCTATAACGAGAGGCTTAAGGCCAAAGTAACTGATCCATCTCTTGTTACAACTCTTGATAATGATCTTGCAAATGTTGAAAAGAAAACAGATGAAATCATGGCGCTGCTTGAGGCAGGCAAACAGGATGAGGCCATAGATATGTACTTTTCAGGATATAACGATACCTGCGAGGTCCTTGCCAACAATCTTGAAAAGATCGGTGATTACGTAGAGGGCGTTGCGGATAGAAATGAAAGTAAAATTAACAACTTGCAGCTTACATCCACGGTTGTTCTTGGTGTAGTACTTATTATAGCTATTGCTATGATCATTTTGATTTTCCAGTACTTATCAAGATATATTACAAATGGTATTAATGAGTTAAATCAGGGTGTGACTACAATGTCAAAAGGTGATTTTTCTTATCAGATTTCTAACAAGAATTTTGGAAAAGATGATCTTGGTGACATGATCGGACAATACAATAATATGGCATCAAATACCAATGAGGTCATTACTGACGTATGTAATGTGCTTGGTCAGATGGCTAGGGGTAATTTTGCAGTAAATGTGGCTGTTCCTGATAAATATGTTGGAGAATATAATAATATAAACATTGCTTTTAAGGAAATCCATGAAAATCTGAGCCATATTTTCAGTAATATGGCAAATGTTGCAACAGAAGTTGAAACAAGATCAGCACAGATTGCCAACGGTTCTATGTCTCTTGCACAGGGTTCCACAGAACAGGCATCAACACTTGAAGAGCTTTCAGCAACAATCCGTGATTTCAACGATACTATAGAAAAGAGTGCTTCCAATGCCAAGGCCGCAGAGCAGTCATCAGTAACTGTTGCTGAAAAGATTGAAAATGAAAATGTCCTTATGCAGGAGATGCTAAAGGCCATGAACGAAATAGAGCAAAATGCTCAAAAGATCAATGAGATAAACAAGGCTATAGATGACATCGCTTTCCAGACAAATATCCTTTCTTTGAATGCTTCTGTCGAGGCAGCACGTGCAGGCAGTGCAGGTAAGGGATTTGCGGTAGTCGCAGGTGAGGTGCGTAAACTTGCCGGTAAGTCTCAGGATGCTGCAAATGAAACGGCAAACCTTATTCAGGGCACAATTATATCTGTAAGAAATGGAGCCAAGATAGTAGCTGAGGCTGCGCAGGCTCTTAATGATGTTATGGAGAATGCTGATAAGAGCCAGGAAATCGCAAAGGAAATATCCAAAGAAATGCAGGAAGAGGCAGAGACAATTGCTACTGTAACCACAGGATTAGATCAAATTTCTGAGGTTGTGCAGCAGAATTCAGCAACATCAGAGGAGAGCAGTGCATCATGTCAAGAGCTTAATGGACAGGCCGCAACACTCCGCAGGATGGTCAGTGAAATATCCTATTAATGATAAGGCAGGTGTAAACATTCACCGGACATAAATATTTACTCAAAAAATGATATATTACCATTAAGGAGAGTCCAATGAGGCTCTCCTTTTTCGTAAGAAAAAACTCACAGCCGACATCTCCTTATGTATTGTACACAGACCGAGCTTATGTGAGTAAAATAATAATTGTGGCATTGTCCTGTTGATGATAGAAAAGATGTTTGTCTGGTTAACTATGATGAATTATGTCAAGAATAAATAATGAACAAAATTTTCACCTTAAAATCTATCTTTTTAAAATTGATAATTTGTTGTCAATAATTTCCTTGGGTGCTATAATAATCAAGAACGTTAAAAAAATAACAAATCACATTACTGGCAATTTAATGTGATTAGAATACTAAGTTTAAAATAAAAAAGGAGATAGTATTATGGCAAGATTTTGTTTACCAAGAGATTTGTATCATGGTAAGGGTTCACTGGCAGAGCTTAAAAACCTTAAGGGTAAGAGAGCGATGATCTGCGTTGGCGGCGGTTCAATGAAGAAGTTCGGATTCCTTCAGAGAGCAGAGGATTATCTTAAAGAGGCTGGTTTCGAGGTTCAGGTATTTGAGGGTATAGAGTCAGATCCATCTGTTGAGACAGTCATGAAGGGCGCTGCTGCAATGGCAGACTTTAACCCTGATTGGATTGTTGCAATTGGCGGAGGTTCACCAATCGATGCTGCCAAGGCTATGTGGATCAAATATGAGTATCCGGATTGTACATTTGAGGATATGTGCAAGGTATTTGGTATTCCTGAGCTTCGCCGTAAGGCTCATTTCTGTGCAGTATCATCAACATCTGGCACAGCTACTGAGGTTACAGCATTCTCTATTATCACTAATTATTCAAACGGAGTTAAGTACCCAATCGCAGATTTTGAGATAACACCAGATGTTGCAATTGTAGATCCTGATCTTGCCGAGACTATGCCTAAAAAGCTTGTTGCACATACAGGTATGGATGCTATGACTCATGCAGTAGAGGCTTATGTTTCAACTGCAAATTGTGATTTTACAGATCCTCTTGCAATTCATGCAATTGAGCTTATTCAGGAGAATCTTGTTAAGTCTTATAATGAGGATATGACAGCACGTGATACAATGCATAATGCTCAGTGCCTTGCTGGTATGGCATTCTCCAATGCTTTACTTGGTATCGTTCATTCAATGGCTCATAAGACAGGTGCTGCATTTGCTGATTATGGTGCACATATCATCCATGGTGCAGCTAATGCAATGTATCTGCCAAAGGTTATTGCTTTTAATGCCAAGGATGAGACCGCTAAAAAGCGTTATGGTGTGATAGCTGACTATATGCACCTTGGTGGAGCTAACGATGATGAGAAGGTTGCAAACCTTATTAAGTATCTCCGCAAGATGAATGATGATATGAATATTCCACATTGCATCAAGAACTATGGCAAGGATTCATATCCTACAGAGCAGGGCTTTGTACCAGAGGAGGTATTCCTTGAGAGACTTCCTAAGATTGCTGAGCTTGCAATAGGTGATGCATGTACAGGATCAAATCCTCGTCAGCCTAGCCAGGAGGAGATGGAGAAGCTCCTTAAGTGCTGCTACTATGACACAGAGGTAGATTTTTAATAATTAACCTGAAATAGTGAAAATTTGGTCTCGTTAACGACTTTAAAGAATTTTAATTTAATAACTCCTAATAAAATGAGAGCCGTCCGATTTTGGATGGCTCTCATTTTTATCTCAAAAATAATCTATTGTAAGAATGGCAGAAATAAATCTGCAAGGCCAAGGAATATAAAAAATCCTAAAACATCTGTAGCTGTGGTGACAAAGATACTGGACGCAAGAGCTGGATCAGCATGCATCTTATCTAAGGTCAAAGGCACTAAAAATCCGAATATACCAGACACTACAAGATTTCCGATCATGGCGAGGAAAATGATGACTCCCAGGAACCAGTTTCCATACATAACAGCCACAACAACTCCTGTAACGAATCCTGTTGCAGCACCATCAACAACACCAAGGAAAATCTCTTTAACAAATGATTTCCAGTTATCTGCAAAATCTATATCTCCATTTGATAACTCACGTACCATAATGGACATGGTCTGAGTACCGGCATTTCCACCCATGCCTGAAACTATAGTCATTGTCGCAGATAGTGCAACTACCTGTGCAATAGTTGACTCAAAGAGTTTTACAGTAAATGAGGCAAGAAAAGCTGTTAAGAGATTTACCAAGAGCCATGGAAGACGCATGCGTACAGAATCCCATAAAGTAGTATCCAGACCTTCCTCAGCAGATGTTCCTCCCAAGTGAGCGATATCCTCATCATGCTCCTCGTTGATGACATCGATGATATCATCTACAGTGATGATGCCGAGGATGGATCCCTTACTTGAGACAACAGGTATGGCTTGTAAATCGTACTTTGAAACAACCTGAGCAACCTCTTCCTGATCGACCTCAGGCTCAACAGATACGACCTGATCATCCATAATATCAATCAGTTTTGTATTACGCGGCGAGCTAAGAAGATCTCTCAGATCGACTGTACCGACCAGTTTCTTTTGTCTGTCCTCATCTGTAACATAGATAGTCTCAATAACTTCAGTTTTTGGACCTATTTCTCTAATGGTATCAAGAGCCTCTGCGCAAGTACGATCCTCCCTAAGGGCTATATACTCAGTCGTCATGATACCACCCGCACTATCATCCGGATACTGGAGAAGAGTATGTATGATCTTACGGTCTCCTGATTTCATGCGATTGAGAAGTCTTTTACGACGGGCTATCTCCATTTCGCCAAGGATATCTACGATATCATCCTTGGACATATCCTCAAACATCTCAAGGAGGGTATCATCAGATAGATGATCACTGATACGCTGACGAGTATCATCGTCTGCTTCCTCCATGATTTCTGTCAACTGTTCTGTATTCAAGAAATCTGGGAGCTTTTCGATATCCTCATCGTCGAGATCATCGATTTCCTCAACGAAGTCGGCAGGCTGCATATCCTCATAATACTCACTGATATCCTGCTGATTTCCCTCATCGATCAGATCCTCGAGCTCATCCTCATCCTCCTCATCATCGGATTTAGACTCGTCAAAGTCATCTATGTCTGTATGGATAAGATTACGATCATCATTATCTTTTTTATTTTCATCGGGTATTGATTCAAAAAGATCTGTCAGGTTAGGCCTGGATTCCTCAGGAATCTCAGGCTCTTTATCCTCATCCAGAGCCTCGGCTTGAGCCTTTAATAAAGCTCGCCTCTCATCATTATTAGAAACAGGTTTTCCCGCTTCTGCTGATTCCTGATTTAAAACAAGGTTTTGATCTTGCTTTTTCAGTTCATCCATGGCGCACCTCCTGCTTTTAATGCAGAAAAATCGATGGATATTTTCTGCGAGCTTTCATTTTAAAACGAAACAAAAAAGACTGCAACTTTTTTCGGTTTTTATATGTAAATAGTTGAAAAATATATTTAAATAGTCTGAATTACACTAAATCTATAATTTAAATACCACATATATTGTAGGAATTTTAAATGTAAATGCCAACTGTTTTTTGCATTGTTTTTCCATAATATATAAGAAAATAATTCATCATTAGGATTAGTAATATTAAGATGTGAGTGTCAAAAGTCGATATCGGACCGCTTCGCGCTTTGCGCTCCCACATTCCGCACTCTCAGGCCGCAAAAAGCGTCCTTACGTGCTCTCTGGGAACGTCAGCCCATTAGAATTCGCTCCGCGAGGGCTGACGCTACATGGCAGATCCTTTGAATCTGCCACCAGTCATGTGGGGCGTGTCATAAGTCTTCTCCCACGTGTGCTTGCACAAAAGTGGGAGATAGACTTCATGACACTAATATCATATTAATGCATTACTAAAAAACGTGTTTCATCAATATTATTCATGCTAGATATAACATCAAAATGAATATTGGACTATGTATACAGTGTATACATATTTTTATTGTATTTTTTGTTAAAATAGTCACATGATTGTTAAAAATTTATTGTCCATGAAGTGCAAAATGATTATAATAAGAAATAATTGCAATGAGGATTTAGGTATGGAGGCTTATTATCCATATAGATTGCAAAACTCGATTAAAACATGGAGGAGATCATGTACGAAATAACTAAAGTTGAGCATTTGGTTGATAAGGACTGGCTCATGGTGGTTAAAGCACCTTTTGTTGCAAAAAAGTGTGAGCCAGGACAGTTTATGATTGCAAAACTCGGAGAGCTTGGAGAGAGGATTCCTTTTACTATCGCCGACTATGACAGAAAAGAGGAGACTATTACTATAGTATTCCAGGTAGTTGGTGCATCCACAGAAAAGATGAGCAAGTTAAAAGCAGGAGATTGTTTTACTGATATTGTAGGACCTCTTGGCAATCCATCAGAGATGGTAAATACTCCAATTGAGGAGCTTAAAAAAGAGTCTTTTATTTTTATAGCAGGTGGTGTTGGTGCAGCTCCTGTATATCCACAGGTAAAGTGGCTTCATGAGCATGGCATTGATGCAGATGTAATCCTTGGCGCCAGAAACAAGGATCTCCTTATTATGGAGGATGACCTTCGCAAGGTTGCTGCCAATGTATATCCATGTACTGATGATGGATCTTATGGTGAAAAGGGTGTTGTTACAGACATTCTTAAAAAGCTTGTTAATGAGCAGGGCAAAAAGTATACACAGTGTGTAGCTATCGGACCTGTTATCATGATGAAGTTTGCCTGCCTTACAACTAAGGATCTTGGTATTCCTACTATTGTATCTATGAACCCGATAATGATCGATGGAACTGGTATGTGCGGAGCTTGCCGACTTGTAGTTGGTGACGAGGTTAAGTTTGCTTGCGTTGATGGACCAGAGTTTGATGGACATCTTGTAGACTTTGATCTTGCTATGAAACGTCAGAGACAGTACATGGATGAGGAAGGTAGAGCTATGCTTGCATTACAGGAGGGTCCAACACACTCCGGTGGATGCGAGGCAGATAAATAATCGGGAGGCACATAATGAATAAATCTATGACAAGAGTTCCTGTACGTGAGCAGGAGCCAAAGGTTAGAGCTACAAACTTTGAGGAAGTTTGTCTTGGATACAATGATGAAGAGGCCGTTCTTGAGGCTGAGAGATGTTTAAATTGTAAAAATCCTCTTTGTATGAAGGGATGCCCTGTTTCAATTCATATCCCTGATTTTATCACAAAGATCAAAGAGGGAGATGTTGCCGGTGCGGCAGATGTTATTGCTTTATCATCTGCACTTCCTGCAGTTTGCGGACGTGTATGTCCACAGGAGACTCAGTGCGAGGGCAAGTGCGTAAGAGGTATCAAGGGTGAGCCGGTTTCTATCGGTAAGCTTGAGAGATATGTAGCTGACTGGGCTAGAGAGCATGATTATGTAGCAGCCAAGGCAGGTGAGCCAAATGGCAAAAAGGTAGCTGTTATTGGTTCAGGTCCTGCAGGTCTTACATGTGCTGGTGATCTTGCAAAGCTCGGATATGATGTTACTATTTTTGAGGCATTCCATCAGCCAGGTGGAGTACTTGTTTATGGTATTCCTGAGTTCCGTCTTCCAAAGGACAGAGTTGTTCGTCCTGAGATTGAGAATGTTAAAAAGCTGGGCGTTAAGATCGATACAAACGTTATCGTAGGCCGTTCACTTACTATAGACGATCTCTTCGAGGAGGGATTTGATGCAGTATTCATTGGCTCAGGAGCAGGTCTTCCTAGATTTATGAATATTCCTGGTGAGTCTGCAAACGGTGTATACTCAGCTAACGAGTTCCTTACACGTAACAACCTTATGAAGGCATTCCGTGATGATGCTGATACACCTATTAAGGTAGGAAAAAAGGTTGTAGTAGTTGGTGGCGGTAACGTTGCTATGGATGCTGCCAGAACTGCACTTCGTCTTGGAGCTGAGGTACATGTTGTGTACAGACGTTCAGAGGAGGAGCTTCCTGCAAGACGTGAGGAGGTTCATCATGCCAAGGAAGAGGGTATAATCTTTGACCTTCTTCAAAATCCTGTTGAGATTCATGTTGATGAAAATGATTGGGTAAAGGGCATGAAGATACAGAGGATGCAGCTCGGTGAGCCTGATGCATCTGGACGTAGGAGACCAGAGGCTATTCCTGGAGATGTATATGATCTTGATTGTGATATGGTTATCATGTCGCTGGGCACATCACCAAACCCACTTATTAAGCAGACAACTGCAGGCCTTGATACTAACAAGCATGGTTGTATCATTGCCAAGGAGGAAAATGGACAGACATCCAAGAAGGCAGTATTTGCCGGTGGTGATGCTGTAACAGGTGCAGCAACAGTAATCCTTGCAATGGGTGCAGGTAAGGCTGCTGCCAAGGGTATTGATGATTTCCTTAATGGTAGAGCTGAGTAAAATATAATTTAAATATTATTAAATTGATAATCATCATATTGTTTTTAGATGCGGTTATTAATTTTATTCTTAATAAAGAGTGTGATATCAAAAATCACACTCTTTTTTAATTATTTGTTTATTATCTAATGAAAAATGACGAGAAACTATATATGAGGCCCTGATGATGCAGCAACCATATTATGCATTAAAAAGGTTTGTTCGGTACAGATTAATAAAATATTTTGAGAGGATCATTTTATGGACGAAAAAACTACTAATCTAGGCATTTATTCACTAAAATTTACAATAGTGGCTATGCTCCTTGTGACAGCTTTTTTTACCGCTGTCGGTATTGCTATTTTCTCAATTCTTGGAACAGTCAGAAATAATAATGTCCAGGTAAAGGCTTACCGTGCCCGTCTGGAATCTGATGTAATGGAGAAATTAAAGCAGGAAACTGAAATCGCCATAAGTGTCATTGATCAGATCCACGAAAAACAGCTGGCTGGTGTTTATACCGAAGAAGAGGCAAAAAAAATCGCTGCTGATCTTGTACGTGAAATGAAATACGATAATGGAAGCGGCTATTTCTGGATAGATACTTACGAGGGTATAAATGTTGTACTCCTAGGTAGAGATACAGAGGGTAAATCCAGATGGGATTCTGTAGATCCAAACGGTACTTATTTCATTCAGGAAATGATAAAGAATGGTTTACAAGAGGGTGGAGGTTTTACTGACCTCATGTTTGCTAAGCCTAATGAAACAGAGCCATTACCTAAAAAGAATTATACATGTGCTTATGAACCATACCAGTGGGTTATAGGTACAGGCGTATGGATAGATGACCTTGACGCTGCTCAGGCCGAGTATCTCAAAAATGCAAACAGTGCGATTATGAGAATTATCAGAAATATGATTATTTTCATTATAATCTGGTTCTGTGTCATCATATTTGTTTCAATAGGTCTTGGTACTTTACTTGTAACACCAGTTAAAAAGGTTACAGCTGCAGCACAGAGGATTGCAGACGGAGACTTTGATGTTGAGTTAAATCTTAAGTCAAAAAATGAGGTTGGAGTTTTAGGAAAGGCATTTAGAGATACCATAATACAGATGCAAAACTATGAGGGCTATATTGATGAGATTTCTAACTCATTAAATGAGGTTTCTAATGGTAATCTTAATATCCAATTACAAAGAGAATATGTAGGCCAGTTTGCAAAATTAAAAACAAATATGAACAACCTTTTGAACAATCTTAATGCGACCATGGGTGAAATCAATGGGGCTGCGGATAATGTTAATCGCGGAGCAGAGCAGGTTTCATCCGGTGCGCAAGCATTAGCCCAAGGCGCGACAGAGCAGGCATCATCTATTGAAGAATTGTCTGCAACAATGGGAGATATGTCCACTAAGGTCAGTGATACAGCTAATATGTCAAAACAAGCATTGGAGCTTTCTACCAGTGTTGGTGAAGATATGAAGGTAAGTAACACCAAGATGATGGAAATGTCTCAGGCTATGGAAGAAATTGTTGAAAGATCTAATGAAATTTCAAAGATCATTAAGACTATTGATGACATTGCATTTCAGACAAACATTCTTTCTCTTAACGCAGCAATTGAGGCGGCAAGAGCAGGACAGGCTGGTAAAGGATTTGCTGTAGTTGCTGATGAGGTAGGTAATCTTGCTAAAAAATCACAGGAAGCAGCTCAGAATACAGCACTGTTGATTGAGCAGACCATAGAGGCTGTACAAAAGGGTGGAGAAATTTCGGCACAGACTGCTGAGTCAATTAATTCTGTATCACAGGGTGCTAAGCAGATAACTGAGATTGTTAGTAAGATCTCTACAGCATCTGCTGAGGAGGCTGATGGAATCAGGCAGCTTACTCAGGGTATTGATCAGATATCATCTGTAGTACAGACCAATGCAGCAACTGCACAGGAGAGTGCCGCAGCGAGTGAAGAGATGTCAAGGATGGCTAAGAGCCTTAGCGGTGAAGTAAGTAAGTTTAAGCTGAGATAATTCCAATTTGATTAAGTGGTTTTTAATTTAGAGGAACATGGCTTTATCTAGCCGTGTTCCTTTTAAGTTTTTATGTATAAAAATAAATACGTAAAAATGGTTTGACAATCAAAAATAGTATTGCTATAGTATACAAGCTGTCAGCGAGAGGGCGAAACTATAGTTCTCAAAAAGACAGCACAGAACCTTGAAAATCAAAGATCGATTAATACACAGACCCTGAAGATTCTAAAGAATTTTCAGAGCGGAGGAGTTTTTATCAGAAAAAACTCCAAAGCAAAAGACCAAAAGGTCAAAGCGAATTTATTCGCAGTAAAGAATAACGGACAGAACAAAAGCTAAGCGATGTTCTGAACAAGGAAGAACTTAAAGAGCGTAAGCTCTTAACTATTCAATATGAGAGTTCGATCCTGGCTCAGGATGAACGCTGGCGGCGTGCCTAACACATGCAAGTCGAACGAGCGAGAGATGAAACCTAGTGATTCTCGAGCGAGTGGCGGACGGGTGAGTAACGCGTGGG
>Ga0256405_10003503_pt1 | contig 32148 bp, 18 predicted proteins | sample RumenRJG_02DNA_FD_189096 | JGI IMG/M metagenome (GOLD analysis project Ga0256405, IMG submission 189096) | Bovine rumen microbial communities from Lethbridge, Alberta, Canada - RJG_02 | ecosystem: Host-associated > Mammals > Digestive system > Stomach > Rumen | place: Canada: Alberta...
TGGCATGCAGAGGCACCTGCAAATGCTGGGGAATACCTTGTTAGGTTGGTAATAACTGGCGCAGACAATTATTCTGACGCTAATATTGAACTTGGTGCAAGTAATAAACTTAAGATTAATAAAGCTATAGGCCAGTTACCGAACGTAGACGCCATTTCAGCAACTTATGGTCAAAACTTGAAAGATTTAACTTTACCAACTTCTAATTCTGGAACTTTTGCCTGGGTAGATGAGAATACTAAACTAACAACTGTTTTTAACGGACAAACTTTCAGTGCTACCTTTACACCTAATGATACTGATAATTATGATTGGTCTGGAGCTGGTATAGATGCAAACGGTAATATAGCGGTTTCCTTAACAGTAAATGTTAGCAAAGCTAATTTAACTAAAGAGATGTTTACTCTAAATTCTACAGAAGGAATTTATGATGGAAATGGGAAAACTCTAAATCTTTCTGTTCCTGAAGGGCTTTCGTCTTACTCTTTAGAGTATTCTTCAGATAATGGTATAACTTGGTCTGCTAACCTTCCAAAAAACGCCGGGACTTACAAAATAAAAGTTAAATCTGACAATGACACAAATTACAATGATTCCGAGGGAATAGTTTTGGACAGCAGTTTTACAGTAAACAAAGCTACAGGTCAGTTACCGACCGTAGACGCTATTTCTGCAACTTATGGTCAAACATTGAAAGATTTGAATTTACCAGGTTCTGACTCTGGAACTTTTGCGTGGGAAGACAAAGAAATTAAGCCAGAAACCGCTGGTAACAACCAAGAGTTCAATGCTACTTTTACACCTAACGATACTGACAACTACGATTGGTCAGCAGTTGGCATAGATACAGACGGTAAAATAGCGGTTTCCTTGACAGTAGATGTTAGCAAAGCTACTTTAAAGAAAGAAATGTTCACTCTAAATTCTGCAGAAGGTATTTTTGATGGAAATGGGAAAACTCTAAATCTTTCTGTTCCTGAAGGGCTTTCGTCTTACTCCCTAGAATATTCTTCCGATGACGGTGCAACTTGGCCTACTAATCTTCCAAAAAACGCAGGAACTTACAAAATAAAGGTTAAATCTGAAAATGACACAAATTACAATGACGCCGAAATAGTTTTGGATGATACCTACACTATAACTTTAAACATAGACGACGATGGATACATAACAGATGAACATGGTCTTTTAAAATATAAACATCTAGGGAACAGTGTTTATCGTATTAAAGGCCTTATAAATGGTGAGTGGGAACAAGTAACAGAGAGCGAGGGAGGATTTATAGCAAGAACGTGGCCAAAAATTACCCGAGAAGGAGGAATAAGAATTACAGCTGAGCCGCGTTTTGTGGCGGGTGGAAAAGGTATTTTACTACAATACAACTTAGAAAATACAACTGGTGACCCCATTAATAACTTTAGATTTTTTGTAGCAGGAGACACTGCAGTTAATGGAGATGATAAAAATGAAAATATCATAGACGAAGAAGGAACAGCAATTCTTCACAGTGGTGACGTATCTTTCTTCGCATTTTCTCCATCACAGGGATGTACAGCTATTCCTGCATATGGGTACAACAATGAAGCTGGAACTGTTAGCTACGCACGAGTGGTAGATAATGCAGACCCGTCAACTACAACTATTTGTAAAGAAAATAATGCAGACAGTGCAATAGTGTGTTATTACCCTCTAGTGTCTTTAGCGTCAGGGCAGTCCTTAAATTACAATATATGCTTTGGAGGAAGTGAGTCAAGTACTGTTAAAGAAGCTATTCAGAAGATTAAAGACGATTTAGGAATAGTGAATGTTAAATTTAAGAATAACAAAGGTGATACTATTGGTTACACGAATGTTCAAAAAGGAACTAAGGTAGAAGAGCTAATAGAACCGTCTGTGCCATCTCCAGGTATGTCTTTTGATGGGTGGTATGATGATATTAATTTAACAACCCAAAAAGACAATTCTTTCGAAATTAATGAAAATACGACCATATACGTAAAGTGGATAAAAGGTACCCCTATAGCTGATTACTTTAACTTTAGCCCACCAGAGGATCAAACATACGATGGAAATAATAAAACATGTTCTGTTTCACCAAACAGCAATGTACATGGAATGGGTGAGGTTACTGTACATTATTTTAAAAATGCTGAAAGAACTGAAGAAATTACCCCAGATAAAGTAAAAGATGCAGGTACATACTACGTTGGCATAACGGTTGCCGAAGGGGACAATTATACCGAACAAAGTACTGTAATTTACGATAATTCATGGAATTTTGAAATATCTAAAGCCACACCAACAGCAAACGATTTTACCTTCACGCCACGAACAAATCTAGTTTACAACGGCAGCGCACAAACTAGCTTAGGTACAGTAGCAGCAGCTGTAGATGGCATTGGTACAGCAACTTTGCATTACTATAGTGATGCATCAAGAGCTAGCGATAAAGAAATTAGTGCAAGCAATATAGTAAATGCAGGAACTTACTACGTTGGCATAACGGTTGCTGAAGGGGACAATTATACCGAACAAAGTACTGTAATTTACGATAATTCATGGAATTTTGAAATATCTAAAGCCACACCAACAGCAAACGATTTTACCTTCACGCCACGAACAAATCTAGTTTACAACGGCAGCGCACAAACTAGCTTAGGTACAGTAGCAGCAGCTGTAGATGGCATTGGTACAGCAACTTTGCATTACTATAGTGATGCATCAAGAGCTAGCGATAAAGAAATTAGTGCAAGCAATATAGTAAATGCAGGAGCTTACTATGTTGGCATAACGGTTGAGGAAGGTGACAATTATACCGCACAAAGTACTGTAATCTACGACAACTCATGGAATTTTGAAATATCTAAAGCCACACCAATAGCAAACGATTTCACCTTCACTTCACCAACAGGTCTAGTTTACAACGGTAGCGCACAAACCAGATTAGGTACAGTAGCAACTGCGAATAAAGTAAATGGGATTGGTTCCGCAACTTTACATTACTATAGTGATGCATCAAGAGCTAGCGATAAAGAAATTAGTGCAAGCAATATAGTAAATGCAGGAACTTACTACGTTGGCATAACGGTTGCTGAAGGGGACAATTATACCGAACAAAGTACTGTAATTTACGATAATTCATGGAAATTTGAAATATCTAAAGCAACACCAAAAGCGAGTGATTTCACCTTCACTTCACCAACAGGTCTAGTTTATAACGGAAGCACGCAAACTAACTTAGGCACAGTAACAGCCGCAGATGGAGTAAATGGGATTGGTTCCGCAACTTTACATTACTATAGTGATGCATCAAGAGCTAGCGATAAAGAAATTAGTGCAAGCAATATAGTAAATGCAGGAACTTACTACGTTGGCATAACGGTTTCTGAAGGGGACAATTATACCGCACAAAATACTGTAATTTATGACAACTCATGGACTTTTGAAATATCTAAAAAGGCACCAATAGCAAACGATTTCACCTTCACTCCACCAAATGATTCCGGCTATGATGGCAACGTAAAAGAAGCAACAGTAACACCAGCTAGTGGTGTAGTGGGAATGGGTGACACTACAGTCCGTTACTACAGTAACGAAGCAAGGACGAATGAAATTGACGCGGACGAAGTAAAAAATGCAGGAACGTATTATGTTGGAGTAGTAACTTTAGAGGGTGACAACTACCTTGCGCCCAGCGAAGTATTAACAGATGGAAACTGGAAATTTACAATAGATAAAAATATTCCAGACCCAGTGGATTTTGCCTTTAAGCCACCAGAGAATTTAGTCTATGATGGTAGAGTAAAAACAGCAACAATAGCACCAGCTAGTGGCGTAGTGGGAATGGGCGACATTACCGTACGTTACTATAGCGATGAAGCAAGGTCAAATGAAATTGATGCGGATGAAGTAAAAAATGCAGGAACGTATTATGTTGGAGTAGTAACTTTAGAGGGTGACAACTACCTTGCGCCCAGCGAAGTATTAACAGATGAAAACTGGAAATTTACAATAGACAAAGCTATCCCTGCACCAGAGCATTTTACCTTCACGCCACCAACAAATCTAGTTTACAACGGCAGCGCACAAACTAGCTTAGGTACAGTAGCAGCTGTAGATGGCGTAAATGGGATTGGTACAGCAACTTTGCATTACTATAGTGATGCTTCGAGAGCTAGCGATAAAGAAATTAGTGCAAGCAATATAGTAAATGCAGGAACTTACTACGTGGGCATAACGGTTGCTGAAGGACCAAATTATTTAGCAACAGGAGAAAACGTCGTATTATTAAAAGAAAATTGGAACTTTACAGTGAGTAAGGCAGAGCCGATATTAGACTTTAACATTATTAGTGGAGGCCCTACAGGGCAAGACCCGCAACTGCAAACAGAAAACATACCTGAATTTTCTTACGGAAAAACTCTAGAAGATTACAAAGATTCTTTACCTAAATCTGAGTCTGGTACTTGGAATTTTAAAGATACAACAAAAGAACTAAAGCCTGCAGGTACACAGTATATAGAGTTAGTATTTACTCCTAGCGATACCGATAACTTCGATTGGACAAAAATTCCAGGTTATGACCCAAAAACAAAAACTGTTACAGTAAAACTTTTAGTTGACGTTGTGGCTGAAAAAGAAACATGGGGTGTCCCTATTAACAATAATGGAGTTGTTAATTATGAATCTAGTGATGGCTCTACCAGTGCAGAAATAACAGGAAACGATGTTTATTGGGTAAAAGAAACCTCCTATGACTCTGATTTAGGCCGTAATACATCTTCATGGTACGGAGTAGACAACAGTAAAGGAGTTTTTGAGAAGGGTTCTAGATTATTAATTCGCTGGATAAACAAAGAAGAAAACCCAGAAGAGTGGAATGAGTACCTGCCAATGATTGATAGCCAAGAAGCACAAAACATCCCAGATAGAAAAAGATGGATATTTATAGCTGAAGTAATACATCCGGACGGAGTAACCCGATATGAAAAACTAGACCAATCTGTTCCACTTTACATACAAAAAGGTGAAGACTGGGATACAGAGGAAGGCGTGGAAGCTTACTTTATATCTCAGGGGGCAGACGAAAGGCTAAATAAAGAATATATTGACAATATGGCTTACCCGGGCGGTAATGGTGGTTTCTTTAAATTAGACCTTTTACACTTCTCACCTTACACAATATATGATGCAGACCCTGTTTCTTCAAGTCAAAACAACAATGGTTCTGAAAAAGATGGTAATCAAAATAAAGATGGAGAGGATAGCCAAAATAAATCTAACCAAGAAAACACAAAAAATGGTGTTAACCCTTGGTACATGGTAGCAGGTGTAGGTCTATTAGGAATGTCCTTACTAATCGGTTTCTTAATTTACAAAAAACGTAAAAAAGAAAAAGATGCAGTTATGTACTCTATATTGGCACAAATTGGTAGATCTAGCACTAGTAATTGATTTAAAAACTTAGCTAACTCTTAAATTAAAGCCCTCCGTTTTGAGGGCTTTTTGTTTTCTATTTTTTTATATTATTGCTATGAGAAAAACTAAAAATAGACCTTATAAAAAAATATAAGACCGTAAGGCCACATTTTTTTACGGTAACTTAAAAATAAAAACCAGTATTTATCTGACTAAAAAATATTAAGATGTTTGTTACCTCAATCTTTCTAATGCCATCTATTAGTGACATTAAAAATAATAAATTTGGTAAGAAGAATAGCCTTTTATTTTTGAACATAAAACCCTCTTCTAGTCAGCACAGAAAGGCGCAGGGCGTACTAAAGTTTTTTTGTATACAAAAGGGAAGTTTTTTGCATAAATCTTTAAAAATCCCAAAACATCGGCTTTTGGAAGATTATAAAACTTCTTTCATAAATTTAATCTAATTGTTGATTATATTACCATGTTCTTACAGATTTAAGCTGTATTCTAATTAACTAAGATGCATCCGATTTTAATACTGTCTTTAGAAAAAATTTTTAAAAAAAAACTATATAATAAATAAAAACCAAAACATAGCCGTTACTATTTTTTTCTAATATGGTGAAAAATTTAAAACCACTTCTAAAATAGAATAAAAAATTTAAGTTTTAAAATTAAAGAGACGATAATTCAAAAATAATACTGTATTTTTTAGGTCTGCTTTTTCTTATAAAATAAATTTTTCTAAGTTTGTACTTTTTAGTAGAGCGCCTTTTTGCATGTTAATTTATTATTATTTAATTTACTTGTTTTATGTAAATTATAAGAACCTAATATTTAAAAAACTTTTTTGCAAAAGCTATTCATGCAGCAAACGTCGCATTTAGGGGAAAGGGCTTTGCAAACCTTTCTTCCGTGTATGACTAATCTGTGGCAAAAATTATTAGACTCTTCTTTTTCTAAAAGGTCTTTTAAAATTTTTTCTATAATTACTGCATTTTTACTATTATGTAAACCAAGCCTTTTTGTGATTCTTATACAGTGAGTGTCCACTACAACTGCTGGTTTTTTAAATATATCGCCTAAAATTAAGTTTGCTGTTTTCCTGCCTACACCCGGTAAACTAAGAAGATCTTCCATATTATCTGGGACTTTAGCATTATATTTTTCTAAAAGATGCTTGCTTATATTTATTATGTCTTTTGCTTTGGTTCTAAAAAAACCGCAGGGTTTTATTATTTTTTCTATTTCTTCACACTTAGCAAAAGCAAAATCTTTTAAGCTTTGGTACTTACTGAAAAGAGTTTTAGTTACAATGTTAACCCTTGAATCCGTGCATTGAGCAGCTAGTCTAGTAGCTATTAAAAGTTGGTAATCAAATTTATAATCTAACGTACAAACAGCGGCAGGGTATTCTTTTTTTAAAGCCTGCACAGCTTTTGAACAAATATCTTTCTTATTTTTATTTATGTAATTATTAATACTTTTCATTTTATTAAAGCTCTATAATTTAGGGTTATTAGACTCAAAAAAATTTAAAAATAGAAAACAAAAGAAATTTTATGCGTTTTCAAAAAATACTGGTTAATAAAAAACTTAAAAGACTAATCCCAGATTTACTTTTTATTTTATACACAAAAACTACACACTTTAGACACAAAGAGTATTTCCTAAATAACTTTCCTAGATTTTTTATAAAAACCTCTATATTTAATTTTTTAAAGGGTCTTCCTTCATATTAAAAATAAACTTAGTCTTGAAATAAAAAGCCACAAAAGACGAAACAGTAAAAAAAAGAAAAACTGATTTATATCAATCACTATATCTATTTTACCAAAAAATCAAAAGGTAGAAACAACTTCATTTCACTTTGATTAATGAAATTTGTTTTTATCTTTTTGTAATAATATTGTCAGAAAACTCAAAATACTTAATTAAATAGTCCCAACATGCTACTTTTTCTGTTAAATCTTCATAATTATTATTAACTCTCTTGATTATATCTTCTTTATCAAACCATTTAACGTTCTGCACTTCTTCTTCCTGTAAAGTCACATTATTTAGATCAATATCAATGTGAGCAATAAAATAGTAATTGAAATGCCTATTAATAATGTCACCTTTAATATTTTCAGAGGTTGTTGCTCCTATAAAATCTAAATCATTTTTACTTAAATCTATGTCCAGTTCCTCTTTTGTTTCTCTTATTACTGCCTGGTAGCCTAATTCGCCAGATAATACATGTCCACCAGCTGTTGTATCCCATAAATTAGGCCACAACTTTTTATTGGCACTTCTTTGCTGTAATAATATTCTTTTATTGTCATTACTTATGATAAATACAACTACCGCCTTATGCCATAATCCTTTTTTATGACATTCATCCCTACTAGCAACACTGTTAGTATATTCCCCATTTTCATTCAATACATCAAGAAATTCGTTCACGCTTTCTACCTTTTCCCCCATCAATGGTGGAGACGATCGGGATCGAACCGACTACCTCCACGTTGCGAACGTGGCGCTCTACCAGATGAGCTACGCCCCCATAGGTAAATAGTTGCTACAAAAGAAAACAAATAAAACCAACAAAACATATCAGTACACTAAGCCGGGGTCTGAAAAAACTCAGATTCTTAAAATTCAAAAACCGCCAAGAGCACAAAAATCTGCCTCAAAATTCAGCCCCTAAAAGAACACTATTCCAGCAAAAATTCCTAGAACATAGTCTCGGTTTAAACAAGTGCGAAAACAAAAAACAAAGTACCCTGGCTATTTGATTAAAAGCACACAATTACACAAGCAAGGAAGGTTATAAAAAGAATTCTATATTACAGCACCACACCCTGGCTTACTAACAAGCAGCAAACAACCAAATATTCACCCGACTGGCTCTATTCTATAAAATATTAGGAAAAAAGTCAATTACTCAAAGATTTAGGCCGTGCAAAAATGAGTCGTATGAATTGCATGTGTATGGAAAAATTTCAGGATACCGGTTAGGGAAAGGGCACAAAACTGATAATTCCACAAACTTATAAAAATTATTTGGTAGTTGTATTATTACCCGACTTTATTGCTGTTATTAATATTTTTACACAATAGGTCCAAATGTATCACTGCTGAAATTTAGGGTACACCAAAAATAGCTAAATTTAACATAGTTACATTTTGTAAATTCTAGTATATAGCCGCTAGAGTTAATTTATTTTTGACTATCATTTACTTTTTTGTAAAATTTGCTAATAATGATTTGAAATCTGATATCTTATTTTAACAAAATAAACTCTTGACCTATATAGCTATTCTGCTAAATAATAAGTACTTGGTTTAATAACTACGTGATCTATTAGGACATTTGTAATCAAAATACTTCGAAAAAAGTGGCAAGAATCTGGCAAATTTAATGAATTAGATTTTTAGTTTTAAAAATCGGAAAAAGAGATAATATTTTTGTTAAAAAACATTACAGTTTTCGCCATTTTATATTCAAATAACAAGTATATTTTTTGCAATAACAGATAATAGATACTTTATTTATTAATTGGGATAGGAAAAAATTTCCCCTGCAAAAGATCTGAAGAGTCAGCCTCAGCTAAAGTATTTCTTAAAACTTAAATTTTAGGTAAAAGAAGAAAGTTAAGTTAAACAACTAAAACATAATGTTGTATTATTCTTAACTAAAATAATTTACTTTTATATTGATTTAATAAAAACACCTCAATAGTATAGGGTGAATTACTCTTTGTAAATTTTTTAAATTGGAGACAAAAAAATCTTGATAAAAAATTTCCTTTCAACACTTAGAAAAATAAAGCCTTTAGTGTTAAATATTACAAATGAAGTAACAATTAATGACTGCGCAAGTGCCATTGTAGCTATTGGAGCGGGTGCAATAATGTCTAGTGAAGTGTTAGAAATAGAGGATTTAGTAAAAATATCTTCTAGTGTAAATATAAATATAGGAACAGTAAACAAAGAGAGTTCTAAAATTATGAATATGGCTGCTTATTGCGCAAAAAAATACAGAAAATCTTCTGTTTTGGATTTAGTAGGCCTTGGGGCATCAGAATATAGAAATGAAGTCGTAAAAAAATTAATTAAAAATTCTACATTTAATGTATTAAAAGGAAATGTTTCTGAAATAAAAGCTTTAATTTGCTTAGAAGAAAACAGTATTTTGAAAGATAGTTCTGGGGTAGATGTACGAAACGATGACAAAATAGAAAAATTAACAGACCTAAACAAGACCAACATAAAAGATTTTTTAATTTCGTTAAAAAACTTGGCAAAAAAACTCGGCAGTGTAATTGTCGTAACTGGAGCTATAGATTTAATTATTAACAAAGATGAAATATATGCTGTAGAGAACGGACATCCTATGATGAGTAAAGTCTGTGGCACAGGGTGTATCCTTAGCGGTATTATGGCCGCATTTTTGGGCATTAATTTTCCATGCAATGAAGAAGATGTAAAAAAGTGTTCTATAGCAGCTGTTTGCACATATGACATCTGCGGGGAACTAGCCTTCGAGTCTATGGGAAAAGCATACGGACCTATGGCATACAAAAAAAGTTTAATAGATTTTCTTTATAGCATAAAAGATGAAGATGTAAATAAAAGGGCAAAGTACCGCCCAGTTTAGCTTTTGGCAATATTACGTAGTAGCGCAAAAATTTGCTAGAAAGGAAGTAGAGCTTTGTTTACGTGATAATTTTAAAAAAGCAATATCTGAACAATAGGGTAATTGATCTAAATGGAAGCAACTTATTTTTTTGACGTATAAAAAAACTGTACATTTTTTTGTACAGGCAAATACAAAGCATCTAAAGGGGCTGTTAAGTTTAGTGCACTATACCCCAGTGTAGGTACAAGCTAATCTTTGAACTCAACATTAAAGTTTTTGCAAAATAGTTTAATAAATCTACAGCTTGACTTTATAAAGACGTCTCTTTTCTAAAGCCTTCATGATTAAGTGATCTTTCGTCTTTGCCCAAAGGCATCGATTAGTAAAAAAATTTTTTGGTTTCAAATTTAAATAGCTAAACTGAGGTTTTTGAGAAATAACATAAAAAGCTTATAATTTAAAATTATAGAAAAATCTCATTTAAGATTTCCTAATAAAGTAATCGTTAAGTTTCCTTTAATTTTATTTTAAAAAATTTAATTAGATACCCACCAATTTAATTTGAAAAATTAGTAAAAAAATAGATTTTCCTAGTTTTAGCAAAGAGTTTTATTTTTTATTATTTATGCCTAAGGGCGAACTTTATTAAGTAATTAATAATAAACTCCCCTAAGATTTTACAAAAAAGGCTTTATTTCATTATTTTATCGTAACAATCGCATAAAATAAAAATCATTTTTAATATATGTTTACTTTTGATGGATTTTATTGTATAATAACTATATTGATTTAAGGGGAATTTATTATGATTAGGGCGATTTTAAATTTGAGTTTAGCTAGTTGTGCTTTTTCTATTGTGGGTGCGACTTGTGCTTTTGGCGATTTAGCAACTAAGGACGATGCAAACACTTATTTCAGCTTAGAAAAAGATACTGAAAATCTGGAGGATTTTAATACTATAAACGCATGTTTAAAAGCGATTAAAAACTTGCCTTTAGATGAGAGACCTAGCTTTGGCCAAAAAGAATGGCTCAAAGACGAACAGGGCACTTATATTTATGAAGATAAAATTTATGATCCTGAGTTCTGGAAATCCTCTGTAAATAAAAAATTAGAAAAAATCTCTTGCCTAAATGATGAAGAAAAAATAAAAATAATTAAATTGTTTTTGGAGGAAGACCAAATTTATGCAATAAATCATTACAAAAATAAGCTGTTTGACCTCAATAATAAGAATATAAATCTATTAGAAAAAACAGATATCGCTAATAATTTTTATAAATTTCTTTCTGAAAACACTAAGAAGAAATCCATATTTTCAAAGATTTGTTCTCTCTTCTTTAAAAGAGCAAAAAAGTTAGATGACCCTGACCTAGAAAAAGCCTGTGCAGCAGATGAAACAAAGAAGACCAGTATGGAAAATATTGTATTTGAAGGGGATAACAACGTTGAAGATCTGAGGGATGTTCTTTCACTGGTCTCTATGCAGAAAGAGAAGTACGACATGTTAGAAAGGGAATATAATCAGCTGATTTCAAGCACTTTGGAAATATTTAGAGAAAATTTTCCTAGTATTAAGGAAATTTTAGTGAATTTTTATGGGGAAGATTTTAAAAATAAATTTGATTGCGACGAAATAGATTTTGAAGACAAGAGTATACCAAAAGAAGTTAAAATTCTTGCAAATGCCCAGAAAATTTTGCGCATTAATTTAGATAAATTTCTTGGTGATTAGTTTTTTTAAAAGTGGCCAGTCTAAGCATCTGGCTAAGTGGTTGGATTCTAAACTTTAATGGGACATATAAAAATTGTATGAACTAAGCACTAAAACGTAAATAAGCTCCCTTAGAATAATAAAGGCTTAGGTGATTTAATCTTTTAGGGGATTTTATCTTGAAAATATTTTTTGCTGATGTCGCTTTCGACTTTATGTAGGGGCTATGGGTAAATAATTTTTGTGACTTCACATTTTTAAACTCAACATTAAAGTTTTTGTGAAATAGCTTAAAAATTCTACAGCTTAAAATTATAAAAAAGCTTCTTTTTTCGAAAGCTTTCCGGTAAAAAGTAGTCGTAAGGTTTTATTTAAAGGCACTGCTTAGAAAATAAATTTTTGTGATTTCAAATTTAAAAGCTCCATTGAGGCTGTTGTGCGATAACTCAAAAATCCTACAGCTTAATATTGTGGAGACCTCCATTTTTGAAAAACTTTCTGATAAACTAGTCGTTAAGTTTTGTTTAAGGGCATCGCTTAACAAATAAATTTTTATGAAATTCAAAAAGCTTATATGAGCTTTTTTGAGGTCACGAAAAAAACCTAGTAATTCAACATTATATAGACCTCCCTTTTCGGAATATTTTCTGATAAAGTAGCCTTTAAATTTTATTTAAAAGCACCGCTTGGAAAATAAATTCTTGTTGTTCCAAATTTAAATAACTCAAATAAGGCTCTTTTTGGGTTAACTCAAAAGTTTTACAGTTTAATATTATAGTAACCTTCCTCTTCGGAATATTTTCTAACAAAGTGATCGTTAAATTTTATTTAAAGGCATCGCTTATCGAATAAATTTTTGTGGTTTCTTGTGGTTTCAAATTTAAACAGTCCCACTATTTTGGGGCGTCTCATTTTTTTAGGAGTTAATTTTTTAAGCTTCCATTTAGAATTTTGTCTAACGTTAAAAGATCTATGGTATCTACGCTATTGTCTCTGTTAATATCTGCAGCTTTTAGTACATCCTCGTTTAAGGGGCCTTTGCCTAGTAAATAGTTATAAAGAGAAGTTAAATCTTTACTATTTAAATTACCTTCACCCGTAATATCACTTAAAACTATTATTTTAAACTCTAAAGAACTATCCCCTTTTTTAAAAACCACAGTGCTACCCGTGCCTATTTTTTCAGACCCAGAAATATCCTTTCCCAAATAATTTTTAAAATCACTTATAATATATCCGCCAAACTCAAAGTTATCTTTAAAATCGGTAACTGTTTTTATATCTTTTTTTATAATTATTCTTCTAGTTTCAAAACTTATAATGTAAAGATCATTTTCTACATCTTGTCCTTTACCGTCTTCAGACTCAATATCTTCTAAATCTTCTTTTTTTATAATCTTTATATTTATTCCTTTTTCGTTTTTTAAAACAATTATTGCCCCTTCAGAAGAATAGCCTAGTCCTAAAATTTTATGACCCTCTAAAGAAATTTTTTTATTCGGCTTTGCTGTTTTTTGGTAAAGAGATGTATCAAAGCAATGTATTGTGGAATCGTCAAAAACACTTAAAATGTACTCTTCTTTTGCGTCTTTTAAGAACAGTAGGGAACTTATATTCCCATTATAGTTGCTTTCTATTCTAAAATTTTTAGTTATTTCGTTGTTTTTTTCTGTATATATAGTGTTGCTGTCGGATATTAAAATATCATCTTTTAAAAATTTACAAAAAGAATCTGGGCAAACAAAAATTTCTTTACCATCCACATTACCTTCGTCTAAATTAAAGAGTATATATTTAGAATTATTAGTTAAAGCATACATTTTATTCCTTGATAAATTTAAAGATATAGAATGAAAACTACTCCCACTGTAAGAAAAATTAAAAACATTTTTATTCTCGTAATCGTAACTTGTTATTTTTGAATTGTCGTCCTCATTAATAAATATTAATTTATTTTCGTGCACGGAAAAGCTAGTATCGTTTGTGATTTTTATGCCTAGTGGAAAAGAAATTTCCTTGCTTACAAAGGAGTCATCATCTAGCAAAGAGTATATATAAACAGTTGTATTGTATTTTCCATCACTACTAATTTCATAAGACTTAACTAAAAATAAATCATTATTCCTAGATTTCACAGCTGAAATTTTAAAATTTAAAATTGTCCTTAATTTACACTCTTCATTTTCTTTGTTGAACGTATATACATACGTTTGGGAACTAGTGTCTACTAAAATAAAAAAATTATTTTCTAAGGCTGGTAAAACGTCTACTTTTTGGCAATCAAATATACCCTCGCTGCCTGGTATATAAGACCCGTAGGATTTTTCTGGTTGAATAAGTGGTTTTCTACTAAAAATTAGAGAAATAATAAGGAATAGCAAAATAGCCAGAAAAGATAGACCTAAAAATTTTTTGTAGGTTTTAAAATTTAGCATCAAAAACCCCTAGAAACATTTTATGCAAAGATTATATTATATTTTTGTTTATAATACAAATAAAAAACGACATTTATAAATTTTATATAGTTAAAACAACTAAATAAATAGAAAAGGTGTCAATTTTTTTTAATTTAAAACTAATAAGCAATTTAGGTTGCTATTTATAAAATTTTTTCATTAAACAACTTTTTAACATTGCAAACATTTGCATTTAAAGGCTTAACTTAAACTCTAAATATTTAAAGAACGTATATATCTAATTAATAAAAAAGCTCTATTAACCGAAGTATTTTAACAAATATTGTTATTCATTAGTACTATCTTAAGATGTAATTATATTTAAATTTTAGAATATACATATAAAAAACTATAAAATTGAAAGGTAAACCTTCAGTGTTTTTAATTTCTATAAGGTCCTTAAAAGTAAAGCTAATATTAATTTTTGTTTTTTTATTAGCGTTAACGCTCGTTTTTATAAAAAAATCTGGAAACACAAACTCCACTGCAACTTCAAAAATTTGTGGTAAATACAGCATTTCAGCAAAAGATAACAGCGAAAGAATAAATTTTTTAAATCAATTTAACCTAAAAGTTTTGCCAGAACCCATAGAAGAAACAGAAATAAACATTCCTTTACAGTTTAATAAAGTTTACGAAAAATATAATTCCATTCAAAAAGAAAATGGTCTAGACCTTGAAAAATACAAAGGCAAATCCTGCACAAAATATACATATAAAGTATTGAACTACAAAAATGAAAAAAGTGAAGTAAGAGCAAACCTTTTAGTGCTAGACGGCAAAGTAATTGGTGGGGATATCTGCTCTGTAGATCTAGACGGTTTTATGCACGGATTTACAAAAAACGAAAATAGCAAAACCGAGGAAAAATCTAAAAATGCTTACAGTGAAGAAAGATTATCCTCAGTAAATACTCAACCTATAAAACTAAAAAACATTCATTAATAATTTTTATATAAATTTAATTTATAAAAATTTATATTAAAATCTTTCCTAAAATTTATATAACAATATATCTAAACAATAAAAGTGTCTAAAAAAATGAGCAAAACAGCTGTGGTTAAATATTACACATATTTTTTTAAAGAAATACGACAGTCTAGGAGTAAATAGTGAACAAAGTGCACATTTATTTAAACTTTGACTTCACTATTTTATTTCATAAACAGAAATTTAAAAATAATCTTTATTTAACGTCTGCAGTGTGATACAATATCACAGGTTGTGTACAAATCTTTTAGGAAATAGTGTATTCTGCAAATCATAAAAAAGTAATATAAATTTGCTAGAAGTCAGTAGATGTCTTTAGGATTTGTTTTTATTAAAATCAAATAAATGTGTGTTCTTTCAAGGAGCAAAGGTTTTGGCAAACGCAAAAAGAGATTTTTACGAAGTCTTGGGGGTTAGTAAGACTGCTTCTAGTGAGGAGATTCGTAAAGCTTACAGAAAATTGGCAAAAAAATATCACCCTGATTTAAACCCAGGGGATAAATCAGCAGAAGCGAAATTTAAAGAAGTAAATGAAGCGTATGAAGTCCTTTCAAACAAGGACTCTAAAGCCAGGTATGACCAATTTGGTCATGCAGGTGTAGACCCTAGTTACGGAGGAGGCTATTCAGGGGGAACTTCCTGGGGTGGCGGTGACCCTTTTGGCGGGGAAATTGACCTAGGAGACATTTTTGACAGCTTTTTTGGCGGCGGATTTGGTGGATTTTCTAGGAATTCAAGGAGAAGTACAGTTAATGCAAATGCTCCAAGGCGCGGGTCAGACATAGAGCTTTCTTTAAGTATTTCTTTTATGGAGGCTGCTAAAGGTTGTAAGAAGAAAATTAATTACAATGTAATAGACATTTGTAAAGCTTGCAACGGAACTGGCGCACAAAAAGGGAGTTCCCCTGTAAGTTGCCCAAATTGTAAAGGTAGTGGTCAAGAAGTTACTGTAAGAAGAAGTGCTTTTGGCGTTGTGCAGACAGCAACAACTTGTTCTAGGTGTGGTGGAACCGGAAAAGTTATAGAAAACCCTTGCAAAGAGTGCTATGGGACCGGAAATAAAAGAGCTTCTAAGGAGCTGGAAGTTACAATTCCAGCAGGAATAGACGAGGGTCAAGTTTTGAATGTCTCTTCACATGGGAATGCCGGTAGAAATGGAGGAAGTCCAGGAAATTTGCACATAAAGATAAACGTTTTACCTCACACCATTTTTACAAGAAAAGGTTACGATGTTTATTGCGAAGTTCCTATTACTTTTGCACAAGCTGCTCTTGGCGCAGAACTGGTTGTACCTACGCTAGACGGAAGATCAAGTTATATGATTCCAGAGGGAACCCAGCCGGGAGATAGCTTTAGACTAAAAAATAAGGGAATAGAATATTTGCGTAGCAACAAAAAGGGCGACCTTTATGTTAAGGTAGTGCTTGAGGTACCCCGGTATTTAAGTGGAAAGCAAAAAGATATTTTAAATGAATTCGACAAAAGCCTAGAAGCAAAAAATTACAATAAAAGAAAAAGTTTTTTTGAAAAACTTAAGGATTTTTTTGGTAGTTAATTTTACAGGTTACCGATATTGTTTTTTAGTGTTTACTAAGTAAGGAGAAAAGGGCCATTTTTAGTCCAAGTTGTAATTGAGCTAGTTTTGTGTTAAAAAATAATTTAAGTTGACATACTGAAAATTCGGAATAAAAATTGCGGTGATAAGATCTTTTAGAAAAATTTAGAGAAACTTAGTAGCTGCTTTTTATAAACAATTTTCTGTTCAACCAGTACGACATGTTCATGAAGCGAGGAATGTGTGGTTTCTTTGAGATGATACATTGAGTATTCTTTTACTATATTTGGAATTTAAGTAGGGAGTAATTTATGTTAACTTAGTGCAGTTAAAGGATTTTTTTCTTTTAAAAATCACCAAAAATGTGTTTTCATATATATGAGAAAAAATGCTCTCTGTCCTTCTGATTAAAACTGTTAGTATTTAAAAATTAAGTAAAGAATAAAAGCTTTTAGTGAGATAAAGAATTTTTTGGTAGTCGATTTTTTGTTCGATCGTGGACAGGTCTACTACAGTGTTTAAAAATTAAAATAAAAAGAATTTGGGCCAGCTCCCTGGAAATTTTGATATAAAATTTCTTTTGAAAAGTTTAAGATTTTTTGGTGACTAATCCTGTAACTCATTAATAATGTTTTTTAATACTAATAAAAAGACCTGTTCTTTCATAGAAGTTAAGGCTAGCTCTGCTTAGTGTTTAAAAATTAATTAAAAAAATAGAAATTTTTTTAGATTGTTTTTGTTGGTTAATTTTTACGGTATTAGTCATCAGTATGTCAATGAACGTGTTTACCTAATTTATTCAACATATCCTGCTCTTTTAGTATAATAGATTGGTGGATATTTTCGGCACAATTTTTATTTTGTTTATGTCTTGGAATTTTTTATGCTAGAGCATCTCAAAAATTTATTAGAAAAATTTAAAGGGAAAAGAATAGCTTTCTTAGGTTTAGGTAGAACCAATTTGCCTTTGATTCACCTATTCTTTAAGTACAAAAAAAAATATAACTTAGACATCTTAGCGTTAGATAATTTAAAAACAAAAGGCAACCGTGAAGTAAAAAAAATCTGCGACTTAGGTATAGAAGTAAGGCTAGGAGATAAATGCTTAGAAAAGTTAGATATGGACGTTATTTTTAGGAGTCCAGGGGTTTATTTTTTTTCAAAGGATTTAAATGAAGCAAGAAAAAAAAATATAAAAATAACATCCGAAATTGAAGAATTTTTTTATATAAGACCGTGTAAAATTATTGCTATAACTGGAAGTGATGGCAAAACTACTACTACCACTATAATAAGCAAGATTCTTAAAAATTTTGGTTTTAAAGTTCATTTAGGAGGCAACATAGGCAATCCGCTTTTAGATAAAATAGAATCAATAGAAAGAGATGATATAGCTGTAATTGAGCTTTCTAGCTTTCAATTAATTTCTATGAAAAGTTCCCCAGATATTGCTGTTTTTACGAATATCAGTCCCAATCATTTAGATGTTCATAAAAATATGAATGAATATATAGAAGCCAAGAAAAATATATTAATTCATCAAAAAAAAGGGTCTTTGTCCGTTTTGGATATAGAAACAGATCTAGAATATAATTTAAGCGATTGCTGTAAAGGTAAAGTATTATATTTTGGCTTATATAATCCTTCTAAAAAAGATGATAGAACTAATGAGCTTAACAGTGATTTTGAAAAAGCTGTTTCTTTAGATGATTTGAATAAATCAACTAAATATGAATTTTTAGATATAATAAATTCTTTTAAAAAAAATAATGAAGATATTTTTAAGAAGAGTTTAGATAACTTAAAAAAAGAAGAAGTAGATGAACTTTTTACAAAAATAATTAATAAAAAAAGCAATTTTTCTTTGAATAAAAAATTCAGCAACATAAAAGGCGCAGTAAATTTTCTTGGGAGCATATACTTTTTAAAAAATGGAAAACCCAAGTTTATTATAAAATCTGAAGATATAAAACTTAAAGGGGAACATAATATTAGAAATTGCTTAGCGGCCATTTGTGCAACTTATGATCTAGTTTCATTAGAAGCAATAGTTAAAACCTTACGTGAATTTAGTGGTGTGGAACATAGAATGGAGGTAATATGTACAAAAAATGGTATAACTTACATAAATGACTCCATTGCTACTACGCCTACAAGGACTATTAAAGGCGCTCTTTCTTTCTTTAGAGAAAAAATAATTTTAATAGCAGGAGGGTACGACAAAAATATACCCTTTAAAGATTTAGCAAAAAAAATAATAGAAAAAGTAAAAGTATTAGTACTTATGGGAGAAACTGCTAAAAAGATATCTACCGAAGTTGAATCTTTATTGTTAGAAAAAAATACTAAAAATAATTTAAAAATTTTTTTCGCTGAAAATATGGAGGAAGCTGTAAAAAAAGCAAAAGAAAAAGCCACTGTAGGCGATAAGATCGTTCTGTCCCCAGCCTGTGCTAGCTTTGGACTTTATAAAAATTTTGAAGAAAGAGGAAATCATTTTAAGAAAATAGTTAATTTAAAAGATAGATAAGTCTGTAGGGAAGAAGTGTTACCAAAATAACTTTAATATTTTTATAAATTTCAAAAAGACTCTGAGACTTGCACGTTTTTTGCCCTGTGTTTTCCTGTATTTTAATCATATATTGACAATTTGTAAAATAAACTTAACTAAAAGATGGGCAAGTATCTCAACTTAAAGTAAAAAGTTTTAGCTCATTGCTTAACATTCTAAAGAAATAGATGCTCCACCCCTAAAGAACAAAAGAGGCTCCACACTTATATTAAAATATGGAACCTCTTAACTCGCTCTACACTTTCATTAATTGGAATAAAGCAACAGACAACTTATTCCAGCGGGCCAGCACCTACAGCCTGAAGAGCCGCAGAAACATGTCTTTTTTCAATTGATACATCAAGCTCATCTTCATTGATGTCATCAGTGTGCTCTGCATCAGTTGGATCTACATCCCAGCTATCGCCTCCTCTTTTTTCTTCCAGCGCCAACTCTAAAGCTGTGTTAAGAAGCTGAGAAACCTTTGCGGGTGTTCTTAAGCCCTCTTCACGCATAAGCAGCTTCACCACTTCTTTAGGATCAACACGAGCAGAAACTCCATACAAATTAAATCTGTTCTTTACCAATTTTAACAACTCGTCTTCGTTCATAACCTCAACTCTCTCCCAAATATCACATCTACCGGGACGAACAATTTCACGAGCAATATATTTTTCGTCTACATCCTCCGTCTTAAGTCCGAAAGCAGGTAAACCTCTGTTACAAGTAATGCAGTACCTAGTAAAACTATTACGTCCTAAATGTTCCTCAGTGTCAAACAAACCAGATACTGTTTTGTAAAGCGGGCCATTAATACCAACACTTCCGTCCACATCATCAAGAATAACCACCAAAATCTTCCCGCTTGACTTCGCCGCACTTTTCAGTCTCTCTATCGTATCAAGTAATTTACGTGGGCCATCAGCACTAAGATAGTCAGTAATCTTCACGGTAGCAACTTCACAACCAAGATAAGAAAAAATACACGCCAAACCAAAGCTTTTCCCGGTACCTGGTTTGCCTTGAAAAACCATGCCTATAGGAGCTGGAACAAGTGCTCGACCTTTTATATAATTCCTAAATTTGGCAATAAAGACCTTGGAAATCTTTTTCGGACGATCTCTACCTACCACTACATCGTCCAGGCGCACTTTTCTAGCAGCCAAAGCTGACTTCAACTCTTCAAAATCATTGAACATCCTAATCAACTTGTTTTTGTCTTTTATTTTTTGTTTCTCTAGAATTATCTCATCCTCTCTCTCTTTAATTCTTTCTAAATCTGCCTTTGACTCATTCAGTACGTTATCAAATAAAGTCATGTCATCATAAGTCTCTACCGACTTAACAAGATTACTTAGATTGCTAAGAATTGCTTTGTACTTATCATGTATTTCTATGATCTCTTTGCTAGACTTGCGCTCTTTAGCAGGATCATCAAAACTATAATCTTTACTTAGCTTCTCAATTATTGCGCTATTCTTTCTTATGAAATCATCTTTAGCATAGCTTAAATCTGCAGCCTCCCTCTCCCTCTGCTTCTTAAGCAAAGAATCATAATCTGACTTTATTTTTTGTAATTTATCGTAGCAAGACTTTACAACCTCAACCCTAGAAGCAGATCTAAGTTCTTCATCATAAGCTTTTAACCTCTTAAGTATTCCAGCCCAGTCCTCTTCATTTAGCTTGCTTTCTGCTTGAGTATATTCCACCTGATTTCTTTCATCCAACTGCTTATCTTTTTCCTCTTGCAATTTTTTTGCATACTCTGCAATATCTTTCATGCGCTTAAACGCTAAAATCTTCTTTTGAGCTTTTACTTCGTTATAAATCTTTTCCATTTCCCCTAAAAACTTAACCGCAGCCATTGCCTTACGGTCTTCATCAGCATCTATGTACTCTTTATTTGCGCGCTCTGCTATATAAAGACAATAATTAGCTTTTTCATTAAATTCTTTATCTGTTTCTTGACCTATAAAACTCACCAGCCCGTCAAACATCTTTGATGCTTTTTCATAGGGCGTTCCTACCAAGGACTTATCAAACGTCTCTACCGCTCCTCCGGCAGAAAGAACCTCATCTGTAGAGCCATCCTTACAAAAACCGGCAGACCCACTAACACTATTAATTGCTGTACCTACCAAAAAAGAAGTACCTATTATCTTTTTAGAATCAACCATAAAAACCTCCAAAAAATAAAAAATATGAATATATTAATTATATACGAAAAAAAAAATAAGTCAACAATTATATTTTTAAAAAATATATTATTAAAAATAAACTGAAATAATAAAAGATAATCTTAAAATATAATTAAAGACAACATTTTTCAATAATGTCCTAAAAAATAAAATCAAAATACAACGGTATGTAGTTAAACTAGTCTTTTTATTTAAATAGTAAAACGAAGTTAATAAAAAATGGCAATAAAACAGATATTATTAAATTAACTTATAAATAAATTATTGGAAATTTCCGCTTGAGAAGGCCTTAGGTAATTGATTCCCAAATCTTTTGGCTTTACAGTTTTTTCCCCTTTTTTTAACAAATCTAAAGCGGCAAAAGCAACATTTCTAGCGGTTTGGTATCTATACCCGTGAGATAAAATTCTTATTTTGCTGTTTAAAGATACACCTTTTTCCTTAACAAAATTAAAAAATAAATCTGCACCGTCACCAGCCAAAATTATATTTCTATTTTTGTATTCTAGTAGTTTTGAAAAAAGCCCTTCACAGCCTATTGCAGTGTCCTCAGTGATCCTAGTTATTTTAAGGTTTTCTAAATTAAATATGGCAGTATACAACTGACTTCTTCTAGCGTCCATACAAGGGCAAATTACTGCATCTTTTATATCGATCGTATTAAAAGCCATAGAGTATAAAGTCGAAACACCTAAAGTTTCTTTGCCTAAAGCTAGTGCCATGCCTTTTACTAAAGAAACACCTATTCTAACACCAGTAAAAGACCCTGGACCGTTGCTCACACAAAATAAATCCACATCTTTTATATTAAAACTAGACAAATCTAGCAAATGCTTGACCATCGGCGCAAGAGTAGTACTGTGAACAAGGCCAGCATCTAAATAAACTTCACCTAAAAGCCTCTCGCCACTAAGAAGTGCGCAGGAAGCTACTTTTGAACTAGAATCTATTGCCAGTAGGTTCATTTATTAAATCACTTTCTGAAAAAGCAAAAGCGTATTAGCGTGGAACTCTCTAAAAAAACAAATAAATATACAACTTAAGATAACACTAATTCTAACATAATAAAACGACAAAAAACATTAATCAGAACTAAAACCAACCAGAAACAACAGATAAAATGATAGAAAATCTTAAAATTCAAAGAGCCATATTCTATAAAACAACACATTTTTTAAACATATTTTACTTTAGAGAGAATAGATTTTTTCAGTTTTTGCACAGCAAAATATTGTCTGTCGTCACAAAAAAACTTTCACACTGCAGATTTTTACTTCGAAAGCTGAATTCTTTGTGTTCCTACTTCAAGAGTCACCTTATATTTCTTTAAGGACACACAACAAAGCCAATGATACCACTGAAATGATATAGATTCCCTAAACCAAAACTGAATAAATTTACTAATTCGCAGATAAAGACATTAATAACTAAACCCGTTAATCCACGGGCCTCGAAGTGGTTTGGCAGTCAAATATTTATAATACTACCTACAACTAGCTTAAAATACTTATCAAAATTAAGCTTTAAAAAAAATTTAACACCAACCTAGCTGTACCAAAGGTTCATATGGGTTGCATTTGGACCTTCTTGATCCAACTTGATAATAAATTCTAAAGCTTTTTCCTGACTTTTTGTTCGGACCAGACTAACAATCATCCTACCGGGGCTGTCGAACTCATCACACCACCGCTTTTCCCACGCCCACCACGGTGCCTTTAATGAATGTAGCCTATTTTTCAAATCGGGATATTTACCGTAAACATCAAATTCTCCAAAAGGATTTCCTTGCTTATTGTAAAAATAATCCTTGCAAACATCTTGGTACTTTTTAACTTTGGCAAAAGCGTCTCTTACTTTGTTTTGGTAATCTAAATTATCAAAATCTTTACCAAGAAGTGCACATGCTTCCAGGCACTCTTCTTCTGCTGATAATTTGTCACCCACTACTTTATACTCCATCGGCATATCAGCACTAACTAACGCCGCCGTTCCAACAGATGAAATAAGTGAAACACCTAAAACAGCCTTAGAAAATAAATTACTCATAGAAAATATTCCTCGCATTTCAAGCGTCACAAAGTCGCCAGAAATATCTCCATATTCTACATCAAAAATACAAAAAAGTCAATAAATTTTAAAACAAAAACAAGATAAAGAAATAATTTTTGTACACAGCTTCGTCTTAAGCAGGAACTAAATACTGAAAGCTTTTAAAACTATATAAAACTTATGACTTTAAATTATTTATGTTTTCAAAATTAAAAATTCTTTTGTCATTTCCTGCGTAGGCTATATTTATTTTTACTATATTTTCATTTTTAGGTAAAAATTTTTCTATATTTTCGCTCCACTCAACTAGTGTTATTCCAGTTCCAATATAGTCAAAAAAACCTAAGTCATATAGCCCTTCTTCGCTAGTGACTCTGTACATATCCCAGTGATATATGTAAAACTTTCCTTTGTAAATATTTAATATATTAAAAGTGGGGCTGGTAACAATTCTGGGGTCTTTTACACCTAAACCAATTGTAACTCCTCTAATAAAAGTAGTTTTTCCTGCGCCTAAATTACCATAAAATAAGACAGTTTCTTTACCCTTTAATTTACTGGCAAACGAAATACCCAATTTTTCAGTTTCTTTACTAGAAAAACTTTCTACTTCCAAACATTATTCCCTTCGTAAAAAAGATTTAAGTTTTAATAAAAAAATCAAGACTAATTTATTTTAGTTTAAAAACAAAGTAAAGGAGGGATAGTACATTTTTATACATCGACAACAACCTTGTGCGTGGTAAATATGTAAAGATTTATTTAAAAGAATTTTTGGCAGTTCTCAAACCAAAGAAGCACAGCTGACAAAACAATTGTAAATTTTAAAAAGAATAAGAAATAAAATTTAGAAAAGTATGCATTTTTTAATTTATATCTTTACCTAAAAAATAATTTTTGATATTTAAATTTACCAAATATTTTGCTATACCAATTTTTGGTAGTTAATATTTAAATTTTTTTACATATAACATTTAAAAAAATAGCTTTATGTATCTAAGTTGCTGGCACAGTCCTAAAAATTTAAATCTGTGACTTTATTTTATTAAGAGCAGTTTTCTCCAGCCTTGAAACTTGTGCCTGACTTATTCCTATTTCAGATGCTACCTCCATTTGAGTCTTCCCTTCAAAAAACCTAAGCTGCATAATTTCTTTTTCTCTTTTTGTTAATTTTTTTATAGATTCTTTTAGTGCTATTTCTTCAAGCCAGTTACTGTCTTCATTTTTATTTCCAATTTGGTCCATAACGTATACAGTATCGTTGCCGTCGGAAAAAACTGGTTCATACAAAGAAATAGGCTCCACTACAGCTTCAAGCGCTAAAATTAAATAATCTTTTGATATTTGCAAATTTTTAGCAAGCTCATCTACAGTAGGCTCTTTATTATTTTTTGCCATAATTTCATGTTTTGCCTGCATTGCTCTGTAGGCAAGGTCCCGTAAAGACCGACTAACTCTAACTGAGTTATTGTCCCTAAGATGGCGCCTTATTTCACCAATAATCATAGGTACGCCATAAGTAGAAAAACGAACATCCAAAGAGGTGTCAAAATTGTCTATGGCTTTAATTAGCCCTATACAACCTACTTGAAAAAGGTCATCTAAAGTTTCACCCCTATTACTAAATTTTTGTATCACACTAAGGACTAACTTTAAATTCCCGTTAATTAACTTTTCCCTTGCTATTTTTTTTTCTTTTTCATTTCCTGTATGCATTTTTTTTAAAAGCTCTATTTTTTCAGATTCTGTTAAAACTTTTAGCTTACAAGTGTTTATGCCACATATTTCAACTTTGCGATAGTTCATGTAAAAACACCCTCTAACGTTTTGCTTTTTATATATTGATTATTCGCAAAATCAGAGGCTTTAATTCACGTTATTTTTAGAAAAATAAAGAAAAAATTCTACAAAATTTTCTATTCAAGGCTTAGAAAGATACAGTTGTATATATGTTTATTAGCAATTAGAAAAAGTCATATTAAATTAAGACTGTTTTGAGAAAAGGCAAAAATAAGGCAGAATCGACTGTTAAAGTTTATTCTTTAATGTAAAAGTAACTTATATAACATGTTCTTTACCTAAATTATAATTTTTTAAATTTTAATATTTATGTTTTTTGCACCATATCTATTCGTATTTACAATTATTAAGAGCCTTAGTATATTCTACTTATTAGCTTTTTTCACACTACTATAACATTAACGATATTATAAATACTGGACTAAAACCGGGTAAATATAACAATGAAAATTTTAAGAGATAAAAAGTTATAATTCGGAAACAGTTGTGCACTTCATAAAATTATTTTTTCTTATAAAAAAGTTTGATGCTTAAGTATATTTAATTCTAGAAAGACCCTACAAAAGAAGAATAAATTTCTAAAATACACTTATTTTTGTATTATGACCTTTTTGAACTTGAACAATTATTACTGTTCTATTCTATCTAATCTTTACACTTTTTTAATTATATAAAATATGGTAAAATTAAGCTCGAGGTAAACACTATGGAATGCCCAGAATGTTATAGTGCTAGTAAAAGAGTTACTCCTCTGAAAAACGCTAAAGACTGTCTTGAAAATCATTTACAATACATTTGCAGCACCTGTGGCAGATGCATCTGTATGGACAAAAGTCCAAAAACGGGTCTTATGCGATGGAATTTTCCTTTTAAAAGTTTAGAAACAGCAAAGCTATATTTACGAGTACCAGACTATATAAATAAGAAAAATTGTGAAATATATGAATTAGAAAACAGTAAAGGCAGAAAATTTTACAAAATATTTACCAAAAAAGAAGATGCAAAAGAATATATTTTTAAAAACAAAAGCAAGGTCCTTGGAAAATACACAAAAGTGTTTAAAATTATGGACCCATATAAAGAGTTCAAAAATACCAAAACAGCTTATTTAACTAATGATGAGGTAAAAAAGTACATGGGCGAGAGATAGAAAAATATAAAAGACTTTTTTAAAGTTAAAAAGAGTTTTTACTATAGTAAGGGCATATTTTAAAGTAAGGGCCCAGAATTTAGTGGGCAGATACGAAAGTGATAACGAGCAAAAAATTTAATACAGCATCTATATGATTGGCACACATTTTAAGCACCAAACGAAAGTTTACATTAACTTATAAACGCAGGAGTTTGGTACAACCTAAGTAGGCCTGTCTAATTTTTGATTCGACCTAAAACTACATGGGCTGTTTAAATATAAAATTACAAGAATTTACTTTTTAGCCGATGTAGACAGTGCTAAGGCCGGCCGCGACGTTTATGTGCTAATTTCTCGATTTTTGGCTAAAAATAAAAGTTCAGGTTAGAATATTTACTGATTTACCGAGAAGTTATGTTTTTACCGCTATGGGTCTGCACATTTTTTGCCCTTGGCCTAAATGGTGTGATCTTGTTTAAATAAAAAACTAAGAGAGTCCACCCCTTAGCTAATGCTGGCATTACTGAGGTAGGATGGATTTAAAAATGATAAAATCCACCCCATCTATAAAATAGAAAAATAAAACAGCAAAGTGCGCGTAAGTCTACCTTATAAATCTTTAAAACCTAAAATCCTAATTATTATTCCAGTGCGCCTATGCGCAAGGATGTCCCGAAAGAAGCAGGAAGTTCTTTAACAAAAAGTTTTAAACATCAAATCTTTGTACTACCACTGGTAAAGGGCAAATTTACAAAAATCCGAAGTAACCTGATACTAAGTGAAAAATCTAACTAAAACGTTTTTCTATATTTTTTGATTTATGCAAAAACAAAAACTTAAAATTCTCTGTCAAGAAATTTTTTCTAAATGATGTCCAATCCATACAAAGTTTTAAACATCAAACTTTGTACTGCCACTGGTAAAGGGCAAATTTACAAAAATCCGAAGTAACCTGGTACTAATCAAAAAATCTAACGAAAACGTTTTTTATATTTTTGGCTTAATGTAAAAACAAAAACTTAAAATTATCTGTCAAAAAATTTTTTCTAAATGATATCCAATACATAAAAAGTTTTAAACATCAAACTTTGTACCGCCACTGGTAAAAGGCAAAGTTCCAAAAACCCGAAGTACCCTGGTACTAAGCGAAAAATCTAACTAGACTATTTTCCTGCTTTTCCATATTAGTATGAAAACAACTGATCTGCCAAAACATAAGGCATTAAAAATCTTAATTTTTTAAATTAAACTCTTTTATTTTGTATTCTTTCAAAGAATTAACTGCTTCTTTACTTAGTAAAAAGAGTGCTAGTATATTAAAGATTGTCATTAGCCCTATTCCTAAATCCGCTAGATCCCAAACAAAAGTGTAGGCATTTAAACCCCCCGAAAATAGCATAACAACGAAAAATATTTTATACAAAATTTGATAGATTTTTTTCTGACCAAAAATATAAGTAACACTAGGTTTTGCATACAAAAGTAGCCCTAAAAATGTAGAAAAACTAAACAAAATTAAAATTACAGTTATAAAACTAGAACCCCAGCTTCCAACATGATAATTCATAGCCGTTTGCAAAAGTTCCATACCTTGTGCGCTTCCAGAAGCACTTTTTGGTATTAACAGTATTAAAAATGCTGTACAAGTACAAATTAAAGTATCTAAAAAAACTCCTAAACATTGCATAAGTCCAGCTTTTGCAGGGTGGCTAACATCTGCCATCGCAGCAACATTTGGAGTATTGCCTGAACCTGCTTCATTAGAGAATATCCCTCTTTTTGCCCCGGTAACAATTACAGCACCGATTCCTCCGGCTACAACTTGGCGAAATCCGAAAGCCTCTGCTAAAATTCCAGAAAAAACTTCGGGAATAGAAGGCAAATTTTTCAGAATAACAAATAAAGTTACAAGAAAATAGCCGCCAGCCATTATTGGGACCATAAAATCTAAAACTTTTACAATTTTTTTGTTCTTAAAAACAATAATTAGGGCAAAAGCAACCATCAAAAGAGTTGTAGCAAGTGTAGGTACATTGTAAGCATTTTTCACAGCACTAGTAACAGAATTACTGGCAACCTGGCTTACTCCTGCCAAACAAGTAATTCCAGAAATAGCAAACAAAATAGCCAGTATAGATTTTTTTCGTTTTTTGCCCGGCTTAATTAATGCATCGTGGATATAATAGGCCGGACCGCCAATAAATCCACCGTTTATTTTATCTTCCTTTTTATGTATTTGTGCTAAAACAGATTCCACAAAAGCTAAAGAAGAACCAAAAAATGCAAAGATCCACATCCAGAAAACAGATCCAGCGCCACCAACAGAAATTGCCGCTACTACGCCAGCTAAATTTCCCATTCCAACTCTTGTAGCCGTAGCAACAATAAGAGCCTGTATTCCAGATAACCCTTTTTTGCTAGTATTTTTTTCTGTTGCTACTTTTAACATCTTTGGAATCATTCTGAACTGCACAAAGCGAGTCCTAAAAGTAAAAAATATTCCAGAAAGCGCTAAAAGTAGTACTAAAAAAGAAACGTCTAATGTCTTACCACCAGGTAAAGGTATTTTTATTAAATCTCCCCACAAAAAACTAAGTAAAGCGTTCAAAAAATGCTGAAAAGCTTTACCCATATTAATTAAAATGTCCATATCTAATCACACCGACTGACCCATAAATCTAGGGCACCCTCTCTTTTAAAATTATTTTTAATAAACGTAATCTAAAAAAACCAAAGCCATCTTCCATGGCCACCACCTCCTTTCAGTAGAAAAATACAACACAAAAATATCTACGAACATCAAAAAACAATATAAAGCCCCATCCTATCCAGTCCAAACCCAAAGAAGACTACATCGTCGACGCTCCGAAAAAATTCAAGCCCTTTTCCAAGTTGCTCAACAGGAGCAAAAGTAAAATAGCGGAGCCTAAATTTCTGTCAGCAAAAAACCGCCACCTAATTTATTTAGCGCCAAAAAACTGGCTCCCCGTGTTGGACTCGAACCAACGACCCTGCGGTTAACAGCCGCATGCTCTACCGACTGAGCTAACGAGGAATATAAACCACACACGCACTATTGTAATATGAAAATATAAAAAAAGCAACAACTATTTCGTTAAAACGACATCAATGACAGACAAAGCCAAGAAACCGTACGGTAATAAAACTAAAAATGAAAATCGTATAATTTAACTTCACACCTAAAAGTTCCAAAAATCATCGCTTATAAAAAATTTGACTTTAAACTAGTTTTACTTCAAAGAATAGGCTCTGTGCCGCTAAAAAATATGTAATCAACCACACTATCACCTAATTTTCTCAATATTTAGCCTCTAGCCAACTTTTAAAAATCATCAAAACAAACTCGGCTTTTCAATTACAAAATCAGACCAACCTAGTTCTGATTTTCAGAAAACAGGTTTTCACCAGTACTATTATTTTTAAAATCAAACCCTTCTGTATCCATTCTTAGCTCTTTTTTAACTTCTTCAGACATATTATTTAGCTCTTTTAAATTGTCTGCTGAATATAGGCTGTATAATTTAGCAAGATAATCAACCGCTAACCTTCTAAATTCATTAAGTGTCTCTTTATCTTCACCCTCAACCAAAACATTATCATCAAAAATTTTTTTCAACAATTTTTCGTGGTATTCATCACGTCCATAACACTCGAGACCTTTTGAAAATCTTTCCATAAACTTAAACATACGCAAAGACTTCTTAGCTTTTTTCAAAAGCTTTCCTGTTTTATCTTTTTTTCTGAAGACCTCTATGAGCTTTTCCAACATTTTGGTAGGTCTATATCCATCAAAAGAATCTTTTTCAAAAACGTCAAAATCCTTATGCAATAGACATTTCATTAACGCTTTATTGTCTAAAAAAGATAAAGCATAAAAAACACTACAACCTTCAAAATAACTGCCTCGATCGTCATTTATTTGACGAGCCCCGAATTTGAAATCTTTAGCAATAATCCTAAAAGGAAACTTTACTTTAGAATTATTCCCATCATAAACAGCCAAAAAATTGCCCTCTTCATCTAGGTCAAAAGTAAACCCTACATTTTGTTCAGTGTTACGCACCATAATATTTTTCTGTTCATCCTCAGAGAAAGAAACTTTTTCCGATTCTAAAATAGCTATTTTTCCTAAAGCCTCAAAAACCTTTCTGCGATTTAAATCCGGGACAAATTTGCCATATCTTTCATCGTCATCACGTTCAATTAGGTTAAGTTCATCTAATACTAGCAATAAGCTTCTACTACAAACACGTTTCTCCCCAGAATCTTGATAGGCAAAATTTAATAATTCTTTCAATAGCTTCTGCCCAAATCTAAGAACATACTCTTCATAAGACGGATCATTTTTCTTTTCTTCTTCCTCGTTCACTTTATTCTTATTTTCTTTGCCTTCTTCACCCTTTCCTTTTATCAACGAGCCCACATAATCCACACCTTGTTTAAAAAGACCTTTAACAAAAATAAACCACAAAAGCACTTTAGACAAAGCATTACTAAAAAAACTCGATTCCTTCTTAGTGCCTTCATTACCATCATCATTACCCTCAGCAAAAACCTTCACACTTGAGCAGTCCTTAGAAAGCATTGGCACCAATGACACAGCCGAAGCAATATACGCCGTAGCCTTACTAAACTTAGAATTTTTGAAAATAGACATACCTGAATAACCTCAAAAAAGAACATAAATAAAAAACACAAATACATTATACAGTATAAAATTACAAAACACAAGCTATATTTTTTAAAATTTCAATATTTATAGAAATGCATTAATTTAGATAAAATCCCTCTGCTAAAAAATATTTTACATTTAATTTATATAGATTAAATACAATATGCCTCAATACCGAACATAAATATAATCTCTATTCCATAGTCACCAAAGAATGAGAACAGTAAAAATATTTTTGAGGAAGACAAAAATACGCAACAGCATCATTGTTTTCAGTTTAAAAATTTATGAAAAAGTATAATTAATACAAATATATTATTATTATATAAAAAAATATTGACTTTTAATATTTTTTGTGTATAATATATAAAGTGCAGATAAATAAAAATATAATGCACAGTTTTTTTATAAAATAGAAAGGAGAAGCTCATATGAAAGGCGCTGAAATTAATGATGAGGGATTGGAAAAAGCAAGCGGAGGATATACTATGCGTGATCCAGGCACTGGATACCAGATTAGAACTACGTTTACTGATGAAGAAGCAGATAAACTAAATAAAAAGTTTGGTTTAGCAGGAAATAATAAATTTGTGGGAGGCGTAGAATATGATCGTGATGAACTTGAACGCATAGCAGGAATATCAAGCAGTTCGGAGACCACCCTTAGAAATAAACTGGGTGCTCTGGGTTTACACCAAGAAGGCGAAACAAAGGGATTTAGCTGGTTTTAAGAAAATATCATTTCTTGTAAACGAAAACCTACCTAAAACGGTAAATGCTGAACTCGTCGCCTAGAAATACTAAAAAAATATAGCATAAAACCGTACTATAACGTAACGTACTGATCAGCAAACGCACTAACAAAAATATGGTACTTGCTAAAATATAATAATACAAAATAGAGATAACAACTAGAAAATTGTTATCTCTAATGTTTCACTTTCCAGCCTAAAGAAAAATTA